>Ga0315318_10001090_pt1 | contig 11761 bp, 8 predicted proteins | sample M1200m3416metaG_FD_203703 | JGI IMG/M metagenome (GOLD analysis project Ga0315318, IMG submission 203703) | Ammonia-oxidizing marine archaeal communities from Monterey Bay, California, United States - M1 200m 3416 | ecosystem: Environmental > Aquatic > Marine > Coastal | place: USA: California... | reverse complement strand
AAATAAAAATCAGATATCGCTTCAGCTAAAAACATACCTTTGTAAATAATTGATTTTGAACTGATAGAACAAATATAAAAATTATTTAAAGATAGTTCAAAAGCTTTGTTTTCTATTTTTTTTCTAATTTCATAAATTTTTCTTTCTAATTCTTTATCTAACAAATTTGGATTATTAGATTTAAATAAAACCTGAATAATTTCTGGCATTGTCTGAAAAGCTTTTTCACCTAAAACTTTTAGATTTATAGGAACTTGTCTCCAACCATAAATACTAAAATCATTTTTAGTTAATTCACTTTCAACAATTGTCTTACAGTTTTCTTGGGAAGAATAATCATTTCTAGGTAAAAAAATCATACCAACACAAATTTCGGAATTATCATAATCATGTCCAGTAACCTCAATTTTTTCTATGAAAAAATCTTTTGGAATTTCAACATGTATTCCAGCACCATCTCCTGTTTTTCCATCTGCATCTACTGCTCCACGATGCCAAACAGCTTTTAAAGCTTCAATTCCATATTCAACAACTGCTCTTGATTTTTTTCCTTCAGTAGATGCTATTAATCCTACACCACATGCATCATGCTCCATTTCACTAGAATAAACATGATTTTTAGTAAGTAATTGTAAATTTTTTTTATAATTTTCCATTATGCTACTTTATTTTTTTTTAATTCAATATTTTTAAGATAAATTTTTATTGAAGATGCAGCATCTCTACCGTCCTTAATAGCCCATACAACTAAAGATGCACCTCTAACAATATCTCCTGCTGCAAAAACACCTCCAATATTAGTTTCCATGGTATCAAAGTCCGCTTTTATCGTTCCCCACTTAGTTACCTGTAATTCTTGAGCATCAAATAATAGAGGAAGATCTTCTGGATCAAATCCAAGAGCTTTAATTACCATATCTGCTTTAATTTCAAATTCAAAACCCTCTTTTATTTTTGGTCTTCTTCTACCTGACTCATCAGGTTCACCTAATTTAATTTGATCTACTATTAAATTTTCAATCTTATTTTTACCTTTAAATTTTTTAGCGCTTGATAACCAAACAAATTCGACACCTTCTTCTTCTGCATTGTTAACCTCTCTAGCTGAACCTGGCATATTTTCTTTATCTCTTCTATAAAGACATTTTACTGATCTAGCTTTTTGCCTTACCGATGTTCTTACACAATCCATTGCTGTATCTCCACCACCAATTACCACAACATCTTTACCTTCGGCATTTAAAATACCTTTATCAAATAACTCAACTTTATCTCCTAATCCTTTTTTATTTGAAGCAGTTAAAAATTCCATTGCTGGAAAAATATTATCTAAATCATTGCCGGGTAAATCAATTTCTCTTGATTTATAAACTCCAGTTGCAATTAAGATAGCATCATGTTTTTTTCTTAATTGTTCTAAACTTGCATCTTTACCTACTTCAAAATTCTGAATGAATTCAATACCACTCTCTTTTAAAAGTTTTGTCCTTCTCTCAACAATATATTTTTCTAATTTAAAATTGGGTATACCATAAATTAATAACCCCCCTGCTCGATCATATCGGTCATAAACTGTAATTTTGTAACCATCTTTTCTTAATTGTTCGGCGGCTGCTAAGCCTGCTGGTCCTGCTCCAATTATTCCAACGCTTTGCTCTTTTTCATATTTTACTGAAATAGATTTAACCCATCCTTGTTCCCAAGCATTTTCTGTTATATATTTTTCTATTGAACCAATAGTTACTGTGCCATGACCTGATTGTTCTATTACACAGTTACCTTCACATAATCTATCTTGAGGGCATATTCTTCCACAGACTTCTGGCATATTGTTTGTACTTTGTGATAGTTCATATGCCTCTTTCAATCTTCCTTCAGCAGTTAGCTTTAGCCAATCTGGTATATTATTACTTAATGGACAATGAACCTGACAAAAAGGTACCCCACATTGAGAACATCTGCTCGACTGCTCTTGAGCTTTTTGAGTGATAAATTCATCATAAATTTCATTAAAATCATCTTTTCGTTTTTCGACCTTTCTTTTAGGTGGAGTTTGTTGACCTATTTTTACAAATTTTAACATTTTATCAGTCATATATTTTTTTGAATCTATGCAAAATATACATTGTTTTTACTAGTTAAAGTACTATTTAGGTCAATACTTATGACCTTAATTTATCAATAAATTGCTTAAAATATATAAAATTTATTTTCTGCATATCTATTATGATTAAATCGAACTGTTTTAAATGAATATTTTTTAAGTTACGACACTTATATGTTTCAAAATATTATAGAAATAATAATTCTTTCTGCTATCCAAGGAATATCTGAATTTTTACCAATTAGTTCATCTGCACATCTAATATTAGTATCAAGCTTATACAATTTTAAACCAAGTTCATTGTTAATTGATATCAGCTTACATTTAGGATCTTTATTTGCAATTATATTTTATTTTAGAAAAGAATTATTCGACCTGAAAAATAACCAAAAACTTTTAAGTCTTATTATAATTGGCTCAATACCACTTATAATTTTTGGATATTTTCTTTACTCAACAGAGATCATTCATTTATTAAGAAACGTTAAGATAATTGCATGGACAACTTTATTTTTTGGTATAATTCTTTACTTTGCTGATCAGAGAAAAATTGAAAAAAATATATCAACAAATCTTAATATAAAATCTATTTTATTTATTGGCCTATTCCAAATTCTTGCTCTAATACCCGGTGTAAGTAGGGCCGGTATCACAATGACAGCAGCTAGATTTCTTAAATTTAATAGAGTTGACACTAGCAAGATTTCATTTTTGCTCTCTATTCCTGCGTTAACTGGAGCAAGCTTTTTAGGACTTAAAGATGCTTTCAACCAATCAATTGAAATAAATTATTTGATAATCATTGCGGTCATATTATCTTTTTTATTCTCGTATATTACTGTTAAATTTTTCTTATCTTATATTAATAAATTTTCTTTAAATATTTTTGTAATTTATAGAATACTAATTGCTTTTGTCTTATTTATAATAATATATTCTTAACTTTTTTTTTCTTCAACGGTAATAGTTGTGATAACAAAACACCACACAATATAAAGAAACATCCTAATAAATTATTTACACCCAATATCTGATCTAATAGAAACCAAGCAGCAACAGTTGCAAAAACACCCTCTAAAGAAAAAATTATAGCCGCAGGTGCTGGTGTAATATTTTTTTGAGCATAAATTTGTAATACAAATGCAAAACCACCTGATAAAATTCCAGCATACAAAATAGAATCTATTTCTTTTAAAATATTCTCAAAAATAAACTCTTCATAAACCAGTCCAACTATAAAAGAAAAGAGAGCAACAGTTAATGTTTGAATAGCTCCAAGCGTCAATGGAAGATTATACTTTGTAACTATGATACCAGTGAAAATAATATGAGTGCTCCAAAATAAAGCTCCCAATATTACAAGAGTATCTCCAAGTCTTACTATTGCATCATGAAAATTTGTTAATAAATATCCTCCAATTAAACATAAAACTACTGATGGCCACACACTCCAATGTATTGATTTTTTTTTAAATAAAAAAATTATAATTGGAACCATAGGAACATAAAAAATAGTGAAGAATGCTGCATTAGCTACATCTGTATACAACAAAGCAACTTGTTGTAAGGCAGACCCTAAAAAGAGTGATGATCCAATTAAAAAAGAAAAGATAGCAAAAGTTTTATAATCTAATTTAAACTCTGATTTAAATTTTTTTATTTCAAATAAAATTACCAAAGGAGCAATGGCCAAAAAACCGACAAAAAATCTAACTGCATTAAAAGTAAAAGGGCCTATATCATCCATTCCAGTATCTTGAGCAATGAATGTGGTTCCCCAAATAAAAGTGCATAATAAAGCACTTAATAATGAAACAGTTTTTGACATAGTATTAATTAAACAGCTAGTTTATAGGCAAAGTTTTTACCTAAATTTTCTTTTAAATCATTATTAAAACGAGCTGCCTCTGCACCATCAATTATTCTATGATCATATGATAAAGAGAGAGGTAGCATTGTTCGAATAACAAATTTACCCTCCATATAAACTTGTTTTTTTTCAGATTTACCGACTCCTAAAATAGCAACCTCAGGATAGTTTATAATTGGTGTAAAAAATGATCCTCCAATTCCACCAAGACTAGTGATTGTCATTGAACCACCAAATAACGCTTTTTTATCAATTTTTAAATTTCTACATTCATCACTTAACTTTTTAAGCTCTTTGCCTATTAAGGAAATATTTTTGTTATCTGTATTTCTTAACTTTGGTACCATTAAACCATTGGGTGTATCGACTGCAATACCGATGTGATAATATTTTTTAACAGTCATTTTCCCATCTTCAATTTCATCAATAGAACTATTAAAATTTGGAAATTTTTTTAATGATGTTGTTAATGCTTTTACTATAAAAGCCAAAGGAGTAATTTTTTTCTTTTCACCTGTATATATATCTGTAAGTGAAGTTCTAAATTCTTCCAACTCTGTAATGTCTGCTTCATCATGATTTGTAACATGGGGTATATTTGTCCAAGAATTCATCAAATATTTTGATGATAATTTTTTAACTCTTGGTATGTCTTTTATTTCTATTTCTCCAAATTCAGAGTGAGAATATTCTTGCTTTATCTTTTCATTTTTTTTGTTTTCAGTATTTAATGAATTATTTGATTTTGATGCCACAAATAACTTTACATCATTCTCAATAACTCTGCCTTTCCGTTCACTGCCTACAACTTGATTAATATCTACTCCGAGTTCTCTAGCAAACTTTCGGACTTTTGGACTTGCAGATGAAATATTTGAGACTTTACTTTGTTCGGTTAAAGTTTGATGAATTTCTGGTTTTATTACCTGAATTTTTTTAAACTCTTTTTCAATTGCTGGCTTTTTTTGGACCTTTTCCTCTATTTGTGAAGTGCTTTCTAAAATTAGTATTAAGTCACCCTCTGAAACTTTATCCCCTACTTTTATTTTTAAAGTTTTAACCTTGCCGTCAAAATTTGATGGAATTTCTACACTAGATTTATCACTCTCTATTGTGATCAGAGGATCATTTTTTTTTAGTGTTTGACCTTCCGAAACCAAAACTTCTATCACCTCTACATCTTTAAAATCTCCGATATTAGGTACTTTTATTTCAGTTCCTGACATTATAACTTTGTTGGCATTGGTTTATTAGTGTCAATTTTATATTTTTTGATAGCTTCTTTGGCATATTTAGAGGCTATGAGTTGTTCTTTAGCTAAAATACTCAATCCATATGTGACGACATGTTCTTTATCCACTTCAAAAAATTTTCTTAAATTCTTTCTTGTATCACTTCTGCCAAAACCATCTGTTCCTAAAGAATAAAAACTTTTATCAACATAAGGTCTTATTTGATCTGAATTCATTCTCATATAGTCTGAAGCTGCTAATATTGGTCCTTCTGTTTTACCTAAACACTTTTCAACAAAGGATTTTTTAGGTTCTTTATCTGGATTTAAAAGATTGTATCTTTCTACCTCTAAACCATCTCTTCTTAATTCATTAAAGCTTGTAACGCTCCAAACTTCACTGTCTATTTGATACTCTTTCTGTAAGATTTCAGCGCCAGCTATCATTTCTCTTAAAATTGCACCTGAGCCCAGGAATTGGATTTTTGTTTTTTTATATTTATTAAACTCTTTAATTTTATACATCCCTTTTAAAATTCCCTCTTCACAAGATTTATCTTTTGGCATAGATGGGTGTGAATAATTTTCATTCATAGTTGTTATATAGAAAAAAACGTTTTCTTTTTTTTCATGCATTCTTCTCAATCCTTCTCTGAAAATAACCGCAAGTTCATAGTGAAAAGTTGGATCGTATGATACACAATTAGGTATTGTAGATGCCAATAAATGACTATGACCATCTTGATGCTGTAAACCTTCACCTGCTAATGTTGTTCTTCCTGCTGTTGCACCTATTAAAAATCCCCTTGATTGACTATCTGCACCAGCCCAAGCAAAATCACCTATTCTTTGAAAACCAAACATCGAGTAAAAAAGATAAATAGGTATCATTTCAATATCGTGGTTTGTGTAAGAAGTTCCTGCCGCTATCCATGATGACATTGCTCCAGCTTCATTAATCCCTTCTTCTAAAACTTGCCCACTTTTTTCTTCTCTATAAGAACTTAATTGGGCAGAATCTTCAGGTTCATATTTTTGACCTTCATGAGCATATATACCAATCTTTTGAAAAAAACCCTCCATACCAAATGTTCTAGCTTCATCAGGAATAATAGGAACCAATCTTGGTGCAACGTTTTTATCTCTTAATAAGTTTGTTAACATTCTTACTAAAGCCATTGTTGTAGACATTTCTTTAGTTCCCGTCGATACTTTCATATTATCAAAAATATCTTTTGGGGGTGCTTTAATAGGTTTTGCATAAGTAGTTCTCTCTGGAATAAAACCTCCAAGCTGAAGTCTTTTTTCTTTAATATATTTTATTTCTGGAGAATTTTGATCAGGCTTATAATATTCAATGTTTTTTACTTGTTGGTCAGTTAAGGGGACGTCAAATCTATCCCTATAATACATCAAATCATCTATATCTAGTTTCTTTGTTTGGTGTGTTGTGTTTACACTTTCTCCACCTTTGCCCATCCCATAACCTTTTATAGTTTTTGCAATTACAACTGTTGGACTTCCAACATTTTTTGATGCCTTATCGTAAGCTGCAAAAACTTTATGAGGGTCGTGACCACCTCTGTTCAATCTCCAAATATCTTTATCCGATAAACTTGATACTAATTCATTAGTTTCTGGATATTTACCAAAAAATTTTTCTCTTACATAAGAACCATCTCTTGCTTTCATTGCTTGATATTCACCATCAACTGTTTCGTTCATAACTTTAACGAGATGCCCTGTTTTATCATTAGCTAATAATGAATCCCAATAAGAACCCCATATTACTTTTATTACATTCCATCCAGCACCTCTGAAAATTCCTTCTAATTCCTGTATGATTTTTCCATTACCACGAACTGGTCCATCTAATCTTTGTAAATTACAATTAACTACAAAAATTAAATTATCTAATTTCTCTCTTGCAGCTAAGCCAATTGCCCCTAAAGACTCGGGTTCATCCATCTCTCCATCACCTAAAAATGCCCAAACTTTTCTACCTTCATCTTTAATCAAACCTCTATTAATCAAATATTTCATGTATCTTGCTTGATAGATTGCTAACATTGGTCCTAATCCCATTGATACAGTTGGAAATTGCCAAAAGTTTGGCATCAACCATGGATGTGGATAAGAAGATAAACCACCAGGGTTAACTTCTTGTCTAAAACTATCTAATTGTTTTTCATTAAGTCTGCCTTCAAGAAAAGCTCTTGCATACATACCGGGTGCACTATGTCCTTGAAAATAAACTAAATCTCCTCCAAACTTATTATTCTTCGCTCTCCAGAAATGATTCATTCCTACATCATATAGAGTCGCTGCAGATGCAAATGTTCCTATATGGCCCCCAAGCTCAGGAAACTTTTTATTAGCTCTCACCACCATTGCTGCTGCATTCCATCTAATTAATGATCTAATTCTTCTTTCTATATTCTGATCACCGCTTGACTTTTTTTCCTCGTTAACTGGAATTGTATTTATATAAGGAGTGTTTTGAGTATACGGAATATTAACACCTTCCATATAAGCTTCATTAATTAATTCTTTAATTAAATAATGAGCTCTTTGGTTGCCATCTTTTTCAATTACTGCTGAAAGAGACTCGAGCCATTCATTGGTCTCTAATGGATCTATATCACCATCTTTTATAACCTGAATTATTTCAGATTTTTCTTTTTTTTTAATTTGAGGTTTATATTCTTGAGTTTTTTTTAATGCATTTTCTGCTTCTTGGATTAAATTCTCAGTATCTTTTGGAATAACTTTAGATGTAGAAGATGATTGATTAGAACTTGATATATTAAGAATTAAATCTCCTTTTGAAACTTTATCTCCAATTTTTACTTTAATAGACTCTATCTTGCCTGAAAATATTGATGGTATTTCAACACTAGATTTGTCACTTTCAATGGTAATAACTGGATCATTTTTTTTAATTTCTTGTCCCTCTTTAACTAAAAGTTCAATCACCTCTACTTTTTCAAAATCACCTATGTCAGGAACTAATAATTTTACAGTCATTTATTTTTTTATCTTATACACCATAAAAATATACTTAATTGCAAATTTTAACACATTCTGTCCAATTTTTTGACACTCTTTAAGTACACACTACAAAAATGATTAAAAAGTTATTAAATGCACTTATTCAACCAAAAGTTAGCACATATATAGATGCTAAAACATGGATACAAAAAATTTTATTAGAAGAGAAATACGGAAAAATTAATTCTTAAACTCTCTGAATACATAAGGCTATACCCATTCCACCACCTATACAAAGCGTTGCACAACCTTTATTTTTATTTTGTCTTTTCATTTCATGTATCAATGTTACTAATATTCTAGCTCCTGAAGCACCAATAGGATGACCAAGAGCAATGGCTCCTCCATTTACATTTACTTTATTTTGATCAATATCTAGTTCACGAATTACCGCTATACTTTGGGCTGCAAAGGCTTCATTAATTTCAAATAAATCAATTTCATCTAAATTCCATTTTGCTTTTTTGATTGCTTCACGAACAGCTTCTATCGGTCCTAAACCCATTAAAGAAGGATCCACCCCAACAGAAGCCCAAGATACAATTTTCGCTAATGGCTTAATTGATTTTTTTTCTGCTTCTTCTAAAGTAGTTAATAATAAAGCTGCAGCACCATCATTTATTCCTGAGGAATTTCCTGGAGTAACAGTTCCATTTTCTTTAAAAACAGTTTTTAATTTTTCTAAATCAGATAATTTTAAACCAACTCTTGGATGTTCATCTTTATCAAGTATATTTCCACTTTGATTTATTTTTATTAATTCTTCATCAAATTTATTATTAATGATTGCCCTTTGTGTTTTTTTTTGAGAATCTAATGCAAATTCATCTTGTTCCTGTCTCGATATATTAAATTTTTTTGCAACATTTTCTGCTGTTACACCCATGTGGTAATTATTAAATGCATCTATTAAGCCATCATTAATCATTGTATCCACTAATTTTTCTTCTGAAATTTTTTTGTCCTCTCTATAAAAAATTGAGTGTGGAGCTATTGACATATTTTCTTGACCTCCAGAAATTACATTTTTTACATCTCCTAATTTAATTGATTGATAGCCTGAAATCACTGCTCTAAGTCCAGACCCACATACTTGATTAACTAAATGGCTTGGTTTTGAAATTGGGATACCTGCATTTATTGCAGCTTGTCTTGCTGGGTTTTGTCCACCTCCAGCGGTTAATACTTGACCCATAATAACTTCGTCGATTTCGTCTTCATTAAATTTGGATTTTTTCAAAACTTCTTTTATAACTATTGATCCAAGCTGATCAGCTTTTATATGTTTTAATGAACCCTTATAGGTACCTATTGGTGTTCTAACCGCACTCACAATAACTACTTCTTTTGATTTATCGCTCATAAAATTTTAAATTTGTCTTATCATTAAAATATACTAAAAATTAATATACTATAATTAAATAAAATTGAAATGCGCCTGTAGCTCAATTGGATAGAGCGCTTGGCTACGGACCAGGAGGTTCTGGGTTCGACTCCTAGCAGGCGCACCATTAAAGGATTAAATATGTTTAAATGGTTATTGAAATCTTCACTACAAATGTCAGTAATATATTTCTTTATAATTATTTTTATAATTTTGTTAATCTTAACTTTTGTATTATAAAAAATTATGTCTAAAGAATTTAAACAAATAAGTTTAAAGCCAGGATTTATGAAACATAATGGTGGAATTATGTTTAGGAATATTTCTGATACAGAATACGAATTTGAATCTACTATAAATGAAAATCATTTAAACGCCGCAGATATTACCCATGGAGGGTATTTGTCTGCTCTAGTAGATGCGGGAGCTGGTACAGCTGCACATCGATCAGCCGATAATGCACCATGTGTAACAATTTCATTGGATTTAAAATTTATAGGCGCATCAAAAATTGGAGATAAAATTATTGGACATGTAAAAATTTTAAAAAAAACTAAAACACTTGTATTTTTATTTTGTGAATTGAAATGTAATAATAAAATTATCACTTCAGCTTCTGGAGTTTGGAAAATTTTAAAAGTTAAAACTTCAAATTTTGGACCTGGTGGCTAAACTTCCTCTCCTTGAGTTGAAATATCCAAATATAAATAAAAGTAAAATTGCCATAGGATAAATTATAATTTTTGAAGGTCTGTTAGCATTTTCTATTTTAAATTCACTTATATAATCTCCCATTTCAAAACCACTTTTTTTAGCTTTTCCATTCCATTGAAGCGTATCAACAATAAATCCATTATTTTCTTTAATAATGTTCATCCCATAGTCCTCAATATTATATCTTGTTTCAAAAGAATTTTTATCAATCACAAATAGCTTATATCTTTCACCATATTCAGTAATACGGGTTACTTTAAAACGGACTTCTTTTTTAGGATCTAATTTTATTTCGTTAATTTTATTTATCTCAATATATTCATATTTAGGATAAAATTTATTTAAAACAAATTCTGGTGAAAGTAATGATATTGAAATAAACAAAAATACAATAATCTCATACCACTTTAATCTATTAATAAACCAGCCTTGGGTAGCTGATGTAAAAACTAGAATACCAGCTAATGAAGTAACAATTACCATTAACGCATGCCAAATATTTTCTACTCCGATCAATAACAATTCGTGATTAAAAAGAAAAACAATTGGTAAAATTCCTGTTCTCAAACTATACCAAAAAGCTTGAACACCAGTTCTTAATGGGTCTCCACCAGATATTGCTGCGGCAGCATAAGATGCAAGACCAACTGGTGGTGTTACATCAGCCATTAATCCAAAATAAAAAACAAATAGATGAACTGCAATTAAGGGAAAAATAAATCCAGAAGCGTTTCCAACATCAACTAAGACTGTTGCCATCAAAGATGCAACTACTACATAATTTGCAGTTGTTGGTAGACCCATTCCTAATAAAAGACATAAGATAATTGTTAAAAATAGTAAGATTACAACATTATCTTTTGCAATTGACTCTATAACGATTATCAAATTAGTACTTAAACCAGTTGATCCAACTGCACCAACGATAATACCTGCTGTTGCTATCGCTATTCCAACACCAACCATATTCAAAGCACCTTTTTCAAATCCTACGATTGTCTGATTAAACCAAACTTTTAAACCATATTTAAAATCATGCTCTTTAATAATTTTGTTAATTAAGTTTACGATTATAAGAGAAATGGTTGCATAAAAAATTGAATATGATGCTGTAAATCTTACATAAACTAGCATGTAAATTAATACAAAAATTGGGATTAAAAAATGTAAACCTGATAAAAAAGTTTTTTTTAAATTTGGCACATCTGAATCTTCCATACCTTTCAAATTCAACTTTAGAGCCTCTAAATGTGATATATAAAATAATGCTATATAAGAAATTATAGCAGGTAAAAATGCATGCTTTACCACCTCAAAATAAGTAACACCAATAAAACTTGCCATTACAAATGCCGCTGCCCCCATGACTGGTGGCATTATTTGACCATTAACAGATGAAGACACCTC
>Ga0315318_10001089_pt1 | contig 11773 bp, 9 predicted proteins | sample M1200m3416metaG_FD_203703 | JGI IMG/M metagenome (GOLD analysis project Ga0315318, IMG submission 203703) | Ammonia-oxidizing marine archaeal communities from Monterey Bay, California, United States - M1 200m 3416 | ecosystem: Environmental > Aquatic > Marine > Coastal | place: USA: California... | reverse complement strand
CGACGTGACCGGACCGTCGGCAGACCTGGTCCGGGGCCTGGTCTACCCGGTCCCCGATCCCCGATTCCCCTTCCTGGGCGTGCATCTCACCCGCGGACTCGACGACGCGGTCCATGCCGGGCCCAACGCCGTCCTCGCCCTGGCCCGTGAGGGCTACCGGTGGTCCGACGTGGCGATCCGCGACCTGCTCGGCACCGCGGCCTGGCCGGGGACCGCCCGCCTCGTGGCCCGATACTGGCGACCCGGCCTTGCCGAGCTGGCCCGCTCGATCAATCGCGACCGCTTCGTCACCGCGGCCCGCCGCCTCGTCCCCGATCTCGACAGGAACGATCTCCGGAGGGCGCCAGCCGGTGTCCGAGCCCAAGCCGTGAACCGCAGCGGCGCCCTACTCGATGACTTCGCCCTGCTGGACGGGGACCGTTCGCTGCACGTCCTGAATGCCCCGTCGCCGGCGGCCACCGCATCACTAGAGATCGGTGCGCTGGTCGCCGAGCGGGTGGCCCAATCGGTCTCGGGACCCAATTCTTCGTCCGGTTGACCTAGCAGGCAGGAGATGACCATGAACACCACCACCGGCCCTGATGAGATCCATTCGTACACTCGTGCCTGCAGGAGTGTCCCCTCTGGACGACCAAACTCTCGCCCCATCGACAGCCACTAAGGGGATCCTGTGTCTGAAACCATTGGCTTCATAGGCCTAGGCAACATGGGTCGACCCATGTGCCTGCGTCTGGTAGCCGCCGGCTACGACGTCGTGGCCTTCGACCTGGTCAGCGATGCCCTCGAGGAGGTGGCCGTTGCCGGCGCCACCCCCGCCACCTCGGCCGCCGAGGTGGCGGCAGCAGCGGACATACTCCTCACCTCGCTGCCCCGACCTGACGACGTCGAAGCCGTCATGGAGGGAGCTGGCGCCCTGGCCGCCCTGCGCCCCGGATCATGCTGGGTGGACCTCACCACCAATCGCCGTGAGTTGGTCCAACGCCTGGCTGACTCCGCACCCGCCGATGTCACAGTGGCCGACTCACCCCTTACCGGAGCTGTCGACGGGGCCCGCAACGGCCGTCTAACCCTATTTGTCGGCGGCGACAGCACCACGGTGGCCAGGGTCACGCCCATCCTCGGACACCTAGGACGGGTCATCGCTTGCGGTCCGCTTGGTACGGGAAACGTGGTGAAGTTGGTGACCAACCAGCTGTGGTTCATCGCCGCGGCTGCAATCGGCGAGGGGTTCGCCGTTGGCTTGGACAACGGGGTTGAGCTCTCGGTCCTGTGGGACGCCATCACCGACAGCGTGGCCGATTCGTTCGTGGCCCGCCACGACGCCCCGTCAATCTTCGCTGGCCACTACGACCCGTCGTTCACCCTCGACCTCTGCATCAAGGACCTTGGACTCATCGGCGAGCTCTCTTCCATGCTTGGTACTGACCTCCCGATGACCGATGCAGCGACGGCCACGTTCGCGAGGGCTGCCGACCGCTACGGAACCGGCGCCGGTGAACTGCATGTAGCTCGCCGTATCGAAGACGACGCCAACCTTTCGTTTCGAATGGAAGGCGACTGGACGCCCCCATGGGAACAGTAGAAATCCGCCCATGAGTCTCGCTGGCCATCCACACCACCCATGCCCGATCCCCATCACGGAGTTGATCGACCTCGACCGGCATCCCATCGACCGACCAGACTCCCCCGAGTACTGCTCCATGGTTACCGAAGTCAGGAAGAAACTCGCTGAAGACGGCTGCGCCGTGATCCCACAGTTGTTGGCCAGCGCTGCACTACCCATCATGAGCGCGGAGATCCGCCGGATACGGCCATTTCTCCACGAGTCGAAGATCCCCATCAATCCATACTTCTCCGATGGCGACCCGACGCTCCCGGCCGACCACGCCGTCAACACGTTCATCGAACGGTCAGGCGGATTTATTCCCCGTGATGCCTTCGACGCCACGAGTGCGATCGACGCCATCTACCAGTGGCCACCGCTCTTGGCCTTCATCGCCGACTGTCTCGAACTCCCCCGAATCCACTGCTTTGCAGACCCGCTCGCCGGGCTGACCATCAACGTCTTGGACCCTGGACAGCAATTCGCTTGGCACTACGACACCAACGATTTCGCAGTGACCGTTCTCGTCGACAAGGCCTCCAAGGGCGGATTGTTCCAATATTCGCCAAACATCCGCTCGGCCCACGATGAGAACTTTGAAGGCGTCAAAGCCTGTCAAGACGAAAACCTGGCGACAGTCCGAACTTTGCAGCTCCAGGCCGGAGACCTACAGATCTTCCGTGGACGCTTCTCATTGCACCGTGTGACCCGAGTAGACAGAGACTCCCCAGCTCGACATACAGCGGTGTTCGCCTACACCGAGAGATCAGGTGTGATTGGTCGCCTTGAACGCACAAGGCAACTGTTCGGTAGGTCTCTCCCCATCCATGAGGAAGCAGAACAAGCTCGGACCAGAAGCGACAGGCTGATGGACTGAGCGCCTTCCACTAGCGACGACATCCGTCTAACGTCCGCCCACCGAACAACGCCGTTAAGACAACTCCCGGAGTAGAAGCAATGAACAACCAAAGCCGTGCGTCCTACGACGCCATCATCATCGGCGCCGGAGTGATCGGCTCTGCCATTGCCTTTGAGTTGGCCAAAAAGGGACGGAAGACCCTCAACGTGGACAAGTTGCCCACCGCTGGCTACGGATCAACCAGCAATTCTTGCGCGATCGTACGTGCCCATTACTCCACCTTCGACGGTGTGGCCATGGCCTACGAAGGCTTTTCGTACTGGAAGGACTGGTCCAACTACCTCGACAGTGAGGACGAGCGCGGCCACGCCCTTTATATCCAGAGCGGCACTGTCTTGTTCATGCTCGAGGGCGGACACCACGAAAAGGTCTTGCCCCTGTTCGACCAGGTCCAGGTGCCCTATGAGATCCTCTCCAACGAAGAACTACGTGAGCGCTACCCGTTCTACGAACATGGCACCCATGGCGAACCGTGTCGTCCCGAGGACGACCGCTTCTGGGCTGAGCCCGAGGGCGAACTGATCGGAGCGCTGTATACCCCGGATTCGGGCTATGTATCCGACCCCCAGTTGGCCAGCCACAACCTGCAGCGGGCCGCCGAAGCCAAGGGCGGCGAGTTCCGATTCAACGTAGAGGTGACTGACGTCCGCCGGAACGACGACCGGGTGGCCGGCGTCACGCTGGCCGACGGCACCGAGATCGATGCCCCGGTGGTTGTCAACGTGGCCGGTCCGCACTCCTTCGTAATCAACAAGATGGCTGGCGTGTACGACTCGATGAACATCAAGACCAAGGCCTTGCGGCACGAGGTACACCACGTGCCCTCGCCGACTGGCATCGACTTCGAAAAGGACGGCCTGCACTCATCGGATTCCGACTTGGCCATCTACGTCCGTCCCGAGTCGGGCAACAACATCCTGATCGGCTCCGAAGACCCAGCGTGCGACCCGCAGGTGTGGGTGGACGACCCGGACGACTACGACACGGTGGTCTCCGACGAGCAGTGGAACGCCCAGGTGCTGCGCCTGGCCCGCCGCATACCGGAGTTGGGTGTGCCGTCCGAGAAGAAAGGCATCGTCGACCTGTACGACGTGTCCGACGACTGGATCCCGATCTACGACCGGACTGACCTAGACGGCTTCTATGTGGCCATCGGCTCCAGTGGCAACCAGTTCAAGAACGCTCCGGTGGCCGGCTACTGCATGGCCGAGCTGATCGAGGCGGTCGAGGGCGGCCACAACCACGACACCGACCCGCTGGTGGTGACAGGCGTGTACACCGGCCTTGAGATGGACATGGGCTTCTACCGGCGAAACCGGGAGATCAACCCCAACTCGTCCTTCTCGGTGAACGGCTGACCACTTCGTCCAGACGACCCGTCGGCGGTTCAGCTGTCGTCGGGTTCGTCCCCGACGAGTTTCAAAGCCCGTCGGAACTCCCGACGGGTGTGCTCGTCGCTGAGGCTCTCCTCGTCACCCGGCTGCTCGATGAGCACCGGGGGATCGGCGTCGAACTCGAGTCGCAACGCTCGACTCATCACGCCGTGCATGGCGTATGTGCAGACGATGTAGGTCAACTCGAGGATCTCCTCGTCGGAAAGGTGCTCCTGGAGCGCCGCGAACACGCCCTCGGGTACCCGCCCGTGCTGGATGGACAGTGCGTCGGTGTAGGCCAGCACGGCCCGTTCGGCTGAGCCAAAGCACTCAGCGGTCTCCCACGCCTCGACGGCGTCGATCTGCTCGTCGGTGATGCCGACGGTCCGACACGCCTTGCGGTGCTGGGAGTAGACGAACCGGCTACCCACGCACCATCCGACCCGCGTCTGACCCAGCTCGCGCAGCTTCGGGTCGAGCAGGCGGTTGGAGCTGCGGTACAGGGCGAATCCCCCCACGGCGTGGTCGAACACATCAGGCACCAGGGCGAAGGTGGACCACCAGTCGCCCGGTGAACCAGTGGGCGTACCCGGTTCGTCAATCGGGTCGCGGTCGCCGAACAGCATCTGAAACACCGGCTGGGCACCGGGATGCAGATTGTCCCGTCGGACCCGCCGCAGTCTTGGCATGGCCGGACCGTAGGCGCGGCGGGCGTCGCTCCTCCCAGCGGGCCGCCGGGGTCGGGGTCGGGGTCGGGGTCAGCTGATGGGGCTAGCGGGCAGTTCGGGCCCGTCGTCGACCACGATGGCCGGCGACCCAACCACTACACGGGTGCGGAACACCTTGTCGATGAGGCGTTGGTTCTTCGAATCCCACACCGGCCAGAGGTAGTCGATGAGCTGGATCGCGTTGCCTATCCCCTGGATACCACCGACGAGACCGGGCACCAGCCAGCGACCAACCCCCCTGGCTCCACCGGGTGCCTCGCCGGTGTCGGCACTGACCAGACGGATCCCTAGACGGCGCTTCCCAGGCGTGGTCCCGGTGACGCCCTGCCGGTAGCCGAACAACCAGCCTGCCCACACGAAGACCCCGATGCCGGTCAGGATCCCCACTGTCAGCAGACCTATCTCGCCACCGGTGAAGGTGAAATCATCGGTTGCCTCATCCCACGCCGAGATAACGGCCACCAGGACGAGGACGACCGGCACAACCAGCGCGCCGATGAACAAAAGCCCATCGATGAGAACTGCCGCAGCGCGTCTCCGCCAGGTGGCAGCCTCTAGTTCGGCCACTGGTCCGGCAAGCTCATAATCGTCGTGCATGACCCAAGACTAACTTTCCTACGATGATTGACCGCTGGCACGGCGCCCTCTCTGACGAACAGATCCAGACATTTGCCGACGATGGCGTTCTCCATGTGCCCGGGGCGGTCGATGCCGATGCGGTCGCTGAGATAGCTGCCCTGGCTGAACGGCAGATTTCCGAGCCAGGCCCGTGGGTCACCGACACCGCCGCCGATCCTGAACCTGGTCGCTTGTTCACATCGCGCTACCTGTGGCGTGACGAACCAGTAGTCCACCGGTTCGCCTTCCAGTCAGGGGTAGCTGAACTGGCCGCTACCTGCATGGGCTCATCGTCGGTACGCCTCTACTTCGACCACCTACTGGTCAAGGAGCCGAGCACCGCATCGCCCACCCCGTGGCATCAGGACATTCCTTACTGGCCGTTCCTAGGTCGATCGATTTGCTCGGTGTGGGTGGCCTGCTCGACAGCCACCATTGAGGAGAGTTCATTGGAATTCGTGCGGGGATCGCACCGGTGGGACCGATACTTCGCCCCAGAGTCGTTCGACGGCTCGGCCGGATGGACCGACGACTTCGTCGGCGAGCCAATGCCCGACATCGAAGGTGCCCGTGACGACTATGACATCGTGGGGTTCGACGTGAAGCGGGGGGACGCCATCGTGTTCTCGGCTTGGATCGTCCACGGGTCCCCCGGGAACGCCGGAACCGAGCGGCGTGTGGCCCTGTCCACCCGATGGTTGGGCGACGACGCCGTCTGGCACCCGCACCCTGGATGCGACCCGACAGTCACCGCCGCCGATACCACCGCCGTGCCCGGCAAGTACCCCGCCGACGACTACCGATTCCCCGTGGGGTGGTCGGCTACCTGATCCTCAAGCGTGCAGAGGTCAAGATCCGAAATCAGGCCCGGTCGACCAGGATCCGTAGTTCGTCGACAGTCCGTCGAAGTCCCTGGGCCGCACGACCGGGACGGTGTCGCTCGAACGCCGTGGCTAACTCGTCGTAATACCAAGCCTGATCGGAGGGTCCGGCGTTAAACCGCCCCCAGAAGTCGGTGCCGTCGTCCTCGACGGCCAGAGCGTCCTCAACGATACAGCGGGCGTTGTGCCGCTTGTCGGCCAGCGACACGCATAAAGAGGCCTGGCCAACCTCGGCAAGGTGGTTGATGTACTTCTGCTTGCGTTCGGCCCACGGCGCCTTCCCGCCCGCGGCGGTCGGCTCAGTGGCGTCGCTGCAGTCAGCGACGATCCGGGCCACCTCGTCGCCGAAGCCCTTAGCCAGCATCTCGACCGTCACACGGCGACGACCCCGCTCGATGGTGTCCTCGACGACGTCGTGAAGCACTGCAGCGATGGCGACCGTCTCGGTGTAGTCGATCAACTCGGGATCGGACGCCGCGTCCTCCATAGCCAAGGCGGCGACGGCCAGAAGGTGGCTGAGATAGGGGATGTCAGTGCCCTTACGGGCCTGCCCGTCGTGCTTTGCTATGGCGAACAACACAGCCTCACCGAACCGGCCACCCACCGGCGGCGGATCCGATACTGGCGATGCAGAACTGTCCTCCCCGGTCACGGCCAGAGTCTCACACCTCCAGTACGCCCCGGGGACCTCCTAGACCAACAGACCTGCAAGAGGGGCCGATGTCCCGTTCGCCCCGATCTTTTCTGAACGTGATCCCGTTTGCATTTGATCCGTTGAACGAGACCACCATGTTCGACGGGCCAGCTGCCAAGGGTCCGACTACTCGATGCGCATGCCGGAGATGGCCCGGCTAATCACCAACTGTTGGATCTGCTCTGTGCCCTCGAAGATGTCGTGGATCTTGGCGTCCCGGTGCCATCGCTCTACAGGTACCTCACGGGTGTAGCCCGCCCCACCCAGAATCTGGATGGCCCTCTCCGTTACCCAGGTCGCCGTCCGAGCCGCCTTGAGCTTGGCCATCGACCCCTCGGCGTGCACGAAGGACTTGTTCTTGCCCAGCCACGCGGCCCTCCACACCATCATCCGGCTGGCCTCGATCTCGGTGGCCATGTCAGCCAGCATGAAGGCGATACCCTGGTTGGCGATGATGGGCCGACCGAAGGCGTGCCGCTCCTTGGCGTAGTCCAATGCGTACTCGTAGGCCGCTCGGGCCACACCCAGTGCTTGGGCGCCCACAGCCGGACGGGTGGCCTCGAAGGTCTGCATGGCTGCCTGGGCGTTGCCCTTCTCGCCTCGCCGCACCCGGGCCAGGCGCTCATCTAGCTTTTCCTTGCCACCTAGCAGGCACCGGCCTGGCACTCGCACGTCGTCCAGCAGCACCTCGGCGGTGTGGCTGGCCCGGATCCCGTGCTTCTTGTACTTCTGCCCCTGGCTCAGCCCGACCGTCCCGGGCGGCACGATGAACGAGGCGTGCCCCTTGGAACCCAGCTCTGAGTCGACCACGGCCACCACCACGTGCACGTCGGCGATACCCCCGTTGGTAATCCACGCCTTGGCACCGTTCAGGACCCACTCGTCGCTGGCCTCGTCGTACACGGCTCGTGCCCGGTAACCACCGACGTCCGAACCGGCGTCGGCCTCGCTGGCACAGAACGCCCCCAGCCGGATGTCGTCTGCGGTGCCGTAGCACTGGGGCACCCACTCCATGACCTGTTCCTGAGTGCCCGAAGCGGCGATGCCCGCTGCAGCCAGGCCGGTGCCCATGATGGCCATGCCGATCCCGGCGTCGCCCCAGAACAACTCCTCGATGGCCACCGGCAGGGTCAGGCCGGTCTTATCACCCAGCATTCCCTGAGCCAGGAAATCCCAGCCGTACAGCCCGATCTGGGCCGCCTCCTCCACGATGGGCCACGGGAACTCCTCCCGCTCGTCCCACTCCTCAGCGACCGGCCGGACCACGTCCACGCAGAACTGGTGAATCCAGTCACGGAGCTGCTCCTGCTCGTCGGTCAAGGCAAGGCTGAACTCGTTCACGATGGCGTTCCAGGTGTCGATGACTCTGATCTCGACGGTACGACCGCCAGCGCCACCACGGCCAACCCGGCGGCCACCAGATACGGCGCCCCCACGCCCACCCGGTCCAACAACACCCCGGCCAGCAGCGGCCCAACAATGCGGCCTAGTGCCCCCGCCCCCTGCTGCAGGCCCAAGGCCGCGCCCCGACCGGCGTCACCCACTGTCTCCACCGTGGCGTGGGACAGAGTCGGACCGAACACGCCCTGGCCCACCACCAGCAGCACCAAGGCCACGGACAGCCCGGCCCAGCCACCACCGGCGGCCAGCACCACCATCCCGGCGGCCACCGCCACCAGCGCTAACCGCAGCGCTGCGCGGGACCCCAACAACGCATTCGCCGGACCTACCACCCGGGTCTGGATAAGCACCATCAGCAGCCCGATGCAGGCGAACAGCCCGTACACCGTGGGGTCGCCCACCTCCGGGAACCGACGCTCCAGCAGCAGGGCGAACGTTGCCTCGAAGCCAGCGAACCCAACCATCGACACCAGTGCCAACGTGGCTAGGCGGCGCACCGCCGGTCCGGCCGACCCCCAAAGCACCAGGCGGCCGGGCTTCGATGCCGAGAGGGCCAAACCGCCACCAGCGGTTCTGGCCGGCAGGCGCACTAGAGCCACCAGCGCATTGGCGCCAGCCAATACAGCAGCTACGAAGAACGGCAACTCCCGACTTCCTAGGGCAGCGATCGAGCCGATCAACGGGCCGGCTACGAACCCCACCCCGAACGCCGCAGCCAGCATGCCCATGAGCCGGGGCCGGTCCTCAGGCTCTGCCAGGTCGGCCACCGCCGCCTGGCCCACTGCGTACGACGAGCCAGAGAACCCGTCCAAGACCCGTCCAGCGAACAGCACCCACAATGCCCCGGCCAACCCCGTCACCAGACTCCCCAGACAGGACCCGACCAGTGCTGCCACCAGCACGGTCCGGCGGCCGATCCGGTCCGAAAGCCTGCCCCAGAACGGCGCTGCCACCATCTGGGCGGCCGAAAAAACCGCTATCAGGGCCGCAGCGGTCGCCGGCGACGCCCCGAAGTCCTCCGCGTACAACGGCAGCACTGGCAAAAGGATCCCGAAGCCGACCATGTCGAGGGCCACGGTGGCCCAGATCACCCCGAACCCTCGTGGAGCCTTCGGACGCGCGCCGCCGGCTGAGGTGGAACCGTCAACTGGGCGCGTCACGGCGGGCACGCTAGCGGCGGCCCGGACCCCCACCGGTAGCCTCGGTCAATCATGAGCCACCCGGACTCCTCAGCCGCCTCGCCCGCACCCGCCATCCCGGACCGTCCGGGCCTCGAGGGCCTCGAGGACCGCTGGGACGCCGTCTGGGAGGACCGGGGCACCTACCACTTCGACCGCACGAAGGCCCGCTCCGAGGTCTTCTCCATCGACACCCCTCCGCCCACGGTTAGCGGGTCCCTGCACGTCGGCCACGTGTTTTCCTACACCCACACCGACACCATCGCCCGCTACCAACGCATGGCTGGCCGCGAAGTCTTCTACCCGATGGGCTGGGACGACAATGGCCTGCCCACCGAACGCCGGGTCCAGAACTACTTCGGTGTGCGTTGCGAACCATCGCTGCCCCACGACCCCAACTTCACCGCTCCCGACGACGCCGGCGACCCCAAGGCCATCAAGAAGCGCGGCGACATCGACATCAGTCGACGCAACTTCATCGAGCTCTGCCACGTCTTGACCGCTGAAGACGAGAAAGCCTTCGAAGCACTGTTTCGCCGCCTCGGCCTATCCGTCGACTGGACCCAGCACTACGCCACCATCGACGAGCGTTGCCAGCGCGCCTCCCAGCGGGCTTTCCTGCGAAACCTGGCCCGCGGTGAGGCCTATCAAGTCGAGGCGCCGTCGCTCTGGGACGTCACCCACCGCACAGCGGTAGCCCAGGCCGAACTGGAGGATCGGGAACGCCCCGGCGCCTACCACCGGCTGGCCTTCCACCTACCCGACGGTGTGGTCGGCCCCGACGGCAGTGGCGACCTCCACATCGCTACCACCCGTCCCGAACTACTGGCCGCCTGCGTGGCCCTCGTGGCCCACCCCGACGACGAGCGCTACCAGCCCCTGTTCGGCAACAAGGTCACCACCCCGGTTTTCGGCGTCGAAGTGCCGGTAAAGGCCCACGAACTGGCTAACCCGGAGAAGGGCACCGGTATCGCCATGATCTGTACATTCGGTGACACCACAGACGTGACCTGGTGGCGCGAGCTAGACCTCGACGTCCGCGCCATCCTCAACCGGGTCGGCCGGGTAAACCCCGAACCGCCGCCGGGCATCGAGACCAGTGCCGGGTTGGCCGCCTACGCCCGACTGGCCGGCAAGACGGTGTTCTCCGCTCAAGTCGAAATGGTCGAGATCCTTCGGGAGACCGGCGAGCTGGTCGGCGAACCCGAACCCATCACCCACCCGGTCAAGTTCTTCGAGAAGGGCGACAAGCCGCTCGAGATCGTGACCAGCCGACAGTGGTACATCCGCAACGGAGGCCGCGACTCCGAACTCCGGGCCGCCCTCATCGCCCGGGGCGGCGAAATGCAGTGGCACCCCTCCTACATGCAGACCCGATACACCAACTGGATCGACGGCCTCAACGGCGACTGGCTTATCAGTCGCCAACGGTTCTTTGGTGTGCCCCTGCCGCTGTGGTACCCGCTCGACCCCGACGGCGAACCCGACCACGACCACCCCATCGTCCCCGCCGAGGCCGACTTACCCATCGATCCGTCGTCAGACACCGCTCCAGGCTACGACGAAGCCCAGCGCGGCCAGCCGGGCGGCTTCGCCGGCGACACCGACGTCATGGACACCTGGGCCACCTCATCGCTTACTCCGCAGATCGCCTGCGGCTGGGAAGAAGACGAGGACCTGTACGGCCGCACCTATCCCATGGACCTCCGTCCCCAGGCCCACGACATCATCCGGACCTGGCTGTTCTCGACCGCCGTGCGCTCCCACTTCGAAGCCGATGCTGCCCCGTGGGGCCACTGCGCCCTGTCGGGATGGATTCTGGACCCCGACCGCAAGAAGATGTCCAAGTCCAAGGGCAACGTCGTCACTCCGGTCGACCTCCTCGACCAGCACGGTTCCGACGCAGTGCGTTACTGGGCCGCCAATGGACGCCCGGGCACCGACACCGCCTTCGACGACGGCCAAATGAAGATCGGCCGGCGTCTGGCCATCAAGGTGCTCAACGCCAGCCGGTTCACCCTGGGCTTTGGCGCCGACGGCGACACGCCACTGACGATCGACCCGGCGGCCATCACCCACCCGCTGGACCGGGCCATGCTGCTAAAGCTCGCCGACCTGGTCGACGATGCCACTCGAGCCCTTGACGGGTTCGACTACGCCCGGGCACTGGAACGCACCGAGACCTGGTTCTGGACGTTCACCGACGACCATGTCGAGTTGGTCAAGACCCGGGCCTACGAGGGCGACGAGGCCGGGGCCGAATCGGCTCGCCATGCCCTCCGCTTGGCCCTCTCGACCCTGCTACGCCTGTTCGCCCCATTCCTGCCGTTCGTGACCGAAGAGGTGTGGTCGTGGTGGCGGGGCGGGTCGGTCCACCG
>Ga0315318_10001088_pt1 | contig 11778 bp, 5 predicted proteins | sample M1200m3416metaG_FD_203703 | JGI IMG/M metagenome (GOLD analysis project Ga0315318, IMG submission 203703) | Ammonia-oxidizing marine archaeal communities from Monterey Bay, California, United States - M1 200m 3416 | ecosystem: Environmental > Aquatic > Marine > Coastal | place: USA: California... | reverse complement strand
TCCGTTGGCGCGCTTCATTTTCATCGGCTTGCAGAATAGGGGAGAGATGATTGGCTGCTGATTCGCCTTCCAAGTACCTTGATCCCAAGGTCCTCAACGGGATCTCCAGGCTGGAGCTCAAGGCCCGACTTATCGTCGAGGGGTTCATCTCGGGACTTCATCGCAGCCCGTATCACGGCTTTAGTATTGAGTTTGCCGAGCACCGGGAATATGTCCCCGGGGATGATATTCGTCACATCGACTGGAAGGTCTTCGGGCGCTCCGACCGCTTTTATATCAAGCAGTATGAGGAGGAGACCAATCTCAACACCCACATCCTCCTGGACGCATCGGAGTCGATGAACTATTCCTCCGGTGAAGTCAGCAAGTTTGATTACGGGGTGATGGTGGCGGCCTCCCTCGCCTACCTGCTTCTGCGCCAGCAGGATGCCGTTGGGCTGGCCCTCTTTGATGACAAGGTCCGCGACCTGGTAGGCGCGCGGTCTACAGGGTCCCATCTCAAGACCCTGCTGGAGGTGGTGGAAAAGCCAGGGCTGAAGGAAAAGACCGATCTCGGGGTTATCCTGCACCAGTTTGCCGACAGGATCAGCCGCAAGGGGCTGATCGTAATCATCTCAGATATGCTCGATGATATTGATCATATTGAGCGAGGTCTGAAGCATCTGCGCTATTGCAATCACGAGGTGATTCTCTTCCACCTGCTCGACAAGGATGAGCGAACCTTTCCATTTCAGAACATGACCATGTTTGAGGGGTTGGAGGGCATGGAGGATGTGTTGGCTAATCCAAGACTGCTGAAGGAAGCCTACCTCGAGGAGTTGGAGAAGTTTCTCAGCAGACTGAGAAGGGTCTGTCGGAACAATCGTTTTGATTATGTGGCCCTGGACACCAGCGACCATCTTGACGTGGCCCTTTCGACCTACCTGGCCAAGCGTACGGGGAGCTTGAGACGGTGAGTGGAATCTTCCTTAATTCAGGTCTGCTTTGGCTTGGCGCTCTCGTCGGTGTGCCGATCCTCATCTACCTGATCAATCGCCAGCGCTTTCGCCGCCGCAAATGGGCGGCGATGGTTTTTCTCCTCAAGGCGCTGAAGAAAAGCCGGCGAAGACTGCAGATACAGAACCTCCTGCTCCTTCTGATCCGCTGCCTCATCCTTCTTCTGCTCGTCCTGGCCGTCTCCCGTCCGGTCCTGCATTCTAATTCGCAGGCGTTCTCCAGCGAGGGGAACAAGAACTGGATCTTCGCCATCGATACTTCCTATAGCATGGAGTACATGGATGGCGCATCTAGCCTGCTGGACAGGGCCAAGCAGACGGTCCTCGATGTCGTTAGATCCTACGCAAAGGAGGACGACTACGTGGCTGTCATGACGCTGGATTACCAACCGGACGTGATCTTCGAGAGGAGCCAGATGAGCGCCCCGAGGAAAGCGCTGCTCGAGTCCGAGCTCGATCGTCTGGCCAGCAGCAACCGCGGAGTTCGCCTGGTGACCTCGTTGCGTTCCATAGCCGACCTGGCAGATCAATTCGTGGCAGCCGCGGGGACGCCTGAGCCGTGCCGGATCGTTTTTCTCAGTGATCTTCAGCGCAAGGACTGGCTTGGCAAGGATGGGCCACGGTCTCCCGAGATCAAGCAGCTCTTCGATGAGTTCAGATCCGAAGGCCACGAACTCGTGTTTTCACAGCTCGCCGCCGCCGAGAGCAACAGGTCCAATGTGGCGATCACCGATCTCACGGTCAAGCCGGATCTCTTCGCCAAGGGGGTGGCTGTCGAGATCCAGGTGACGCTGAGAAATTACGGCAGCCGAGAGGCTGATGGACTCGACTTTACCGTGCGGGTAGATCCTCCTGTGACAGGGAATCCAGGGGAAGCCCAGGCGGGGGAGATCCTGAGAATTCCGGCCGGAGGCGTTGTGACCCGCAGCCTTCCCTATCGCTTCGATTCGCCCGGATATCACTCGGTTGTCGCCGAGGTGCGCAGTGATGGCCTCGTGGTGGACAATAAGCGGTTCTTTACGGTCGATGTGCGGGATCAGATCGAGATCCTCCTGGTGGATGGAGATCCGGCCGTCGACCCTCTTGAGCGCGAGACCTTCTACCTGCAGACAGCCCTGCAGCCGCGGGATGATGCCATGACCACTCTCGGCGGCCGTATCACTCCCTTCCAGCCGGTTAACCTGACGGCTGATCTTCTTCGGGACGTGGAGTGGAAGAGGTTCTCGCTTGTTGTTCTTGCCAACGTGGCCGAGATTCCCGTAAAGGAGCTTGTGACCCTTCGGCGCTACGTCGCTGAGGGCGGCTTCCTGGTGGTCTTCATGGGAGCCAACGTCGATCCCCAGACCTACAACAGGATCTTCCACGCTCCCGGTCCTGAGCGATTGCTGCCGTTTGAGGTTGTTGAGGAGCGCGGCGACAGCCTCAGCCCGGTCTACCTTCAATTTTCCGACAAATCCCATCCGGTGGCCGATTATTTTGCGCAGCACAAGGAACGAACCGAGCTGCACAGAGCCCTGGTCCCCTTCTACCGATTCATGAAGATGGGAGCAGATCCTGGAGGCAAGGAGTCCACGGCCAGGGTTTTCTGCCGCTACAACGACCTCGACAGGAGCCCAGCGGTATTTGATAACTCCTACGGCCGCGGCCGGGTGCTGTGGTTCACCTCCTCGGCTGATGATGACTGGAACGAGTTTCCGGCCTGGCAGGACTACGTGGTCTTTCTCTACGAGTCGATCGCCTACCTGGTCGGATTCCGCCGTCTGAACGATAACCTCGGGATCGGGGAGGAGTTCCAGCGCTTCTACGACAGCTCCCGCTTTGCCTACGAGGTTAGGCTTCACGCTCCGCCTCTGCCGGGTCGAGGGCTGACTGGAACCCGCACCGTTCCGATGGCCATGCGCGAGCTTGACGACTCAGGGAGGTTCTCCCTGGCCTACGGGCAGACGGATGTTCCCGGGCTGTACAGGCTCGAACTGAGGCAGGGACAGGCTGGCGCCGGGGAGGAAGCCGAAGCTCCCGCCGCGAAAAAAACTGTCGAGTATTTCAGCGTCAACGTCTCGACTGATGAGGGCGACCTGCGCGGGATCGAGGCCTCGGAGATGGAGTCGCACTTCGGTGTCGAGGCCAGCCAGCTACTGAACTATTCCGAAGAGGTTGAGACCAGGCAGCAGCAGAAAGCCCTGCGGCGCGACCGGGAGCTGTGGAAATATTTCCTGGCGGCGGCTGTCGCGCTGCTCTTTCTCGAGACAGCCCTGGCGCAGTTCGTTGGCAGGAGGGCCGGTTGATGTTGCAGGCAATCCTGAGAGGGAGCTTTCTTTGCCAGGTAGAGGCGTCGGACCTTGTCACCGAGACTGAGGAGACGATTCGTTGGCTCGATATGCCTGAAGCCTGGATTGTCGCTCTGCTGGTCCTGCCCCTGGTGATCGCCTTCGTCGCTTTTTTCTACAAGAGGGAGAAGCCGGTCGGGAATCCCCGCTGGCGTTGGGCCCTCGGTGGCCTGCGGTTGCTTGTGTTGACCCTGGCCCTGCTGATCCTGGCCAATCCGGTGCGACAGACGAAGACCTATGAGCGAAGAGACAGCACCCTGGTGTTGCTGGTGGATGACTCTCTCAGCCAGGATATCAAGGACAGGTATTCCGAACGAGAGATCCCCAAGTCTCTTGCCCGCCTGTTCCGGACCCAGGCGGATATCGTCGAGGGGACGACGCGATATGATCTGGTGCGCAGGCTGGTGCGCGACGAGGAGTTGGATTTCATCGAGAAGTTGAGGAAGAAGGCTAAGCTCGCGGTCTATACCTTTGGCGGCTCAGTGAACAGCCTCGTTAAATTTTCGAAACTCGAGGGAGATGAGGATCCAGCCTCCGGGGCAGGAGACGAGACCGCGAGCGCCGCAGCGGATGACGAACTGCTGCCGTCGTACTCAAAGGTTCGGGATGATCCGCGGGTGCAGGAGACGAGGGTGGCAGAGGGACTCCGGGACTCGGTCTCAGGGGTTCTCGGGCTCGGCTTCGGCAAGCGGCGCGAGAAGGTCTCCGGGGTGATCATGGTGAGCGACTTCCAGCAGAACGCGGATACTATTTCCATTACCGAGTACGCTCGCAGGCTGGGAGAGCGCAAGATTCCGGTCTTTACCATCGGTGTCGGAAATCCCGATGAGCCGAAGGATATCCGGATCACCAACGTCGATGTAAACGACGTTGTGCTGGTGGATGATGATATTCCCTTCGATGTTTCGTTGGTTGCCGATGGTTTCGAGGGAGAGCGGGTCCGGGTCGATCTGCGAATCGATTCGGCTATCGTCAGCACGAAGTACGTGGTTCTCGATGGGAGCGGAAAACGCCAGGGCGTTCGCTTTCGTTACCAGCCACGGAAGGCCGGGAAGCTTACGGCCACGGTTGAGGTCGAGCAGCAGGGTGGAGAGGTCTTTTATGACAACAACTCCATGTCGCGCAACCTGACGGTCCTCGATCAGAAGATCAAGGTGCTCTACGCCGAATATCTTCCACGTTGGGAGTATCGCTATCTCAAGAACGCTCTCATCCGCGATAAGACCATGGAGACGCAGGTCTATCTCTTCTCGGCGGATCCCGAGTTCACCCAGGATTCCTCTACAGGAGTTCCTCCGCTGAGAGCTTTTCCTTCCCGCAAGGAGGAACTGTTCAAATACCACGTGATCATTATAGGGGATGTCGATCCTGAGCGTCACCTCGGTGCCGGGCGCCAGGAACTGCTCAAGGAGTTTGTCGCCTCGGGAGGCGGAGTCATCTTCCTTAGCGGACCGCATTCCAATCCACTCCGCTATGCTCGCGCGACGGATCTCTACACGATTCTGCCTGTGCAGGTCAACGAGACGGGGTCGCTGAAGGGGGGAGATGCCCCGGTTACGGAGTCTTTCAACGTCAAGCTGAGCGCGGTGGGAATGGAACATCCGGTGATGAGGCTTGATAATGACCCGGCTCGAAACCGCCAGCTCTGGGAGAATGACGATGGTCGTTTTTATGAACACCTTCCAGGGTTCTTCTGGTTTGCCAGGGCCGGCAAGGCCAAGGGAAACGCCGTGGTGTTGGCGCGCCATCCCCAGCTCGTTCAGTCCTTGAGCAATCCGCCCAAGCCGCTGGTCATTTTCGCGTTCATGAATTACGGGAAGGGCCGGACCTTCTTCAGCGCGGTCGACAATACCTGGCGCTGGCGGGCGGGTGTCGACAATCTCTACTTCTACCGATTCTGGGGCCAGCTCTGTCGCTTTGTCGCGGCGGGCAGATTACTTGGCAAGACACCGCGCTACAGCATCACCTCAGACAAAGAGGTCTACAGCATCGGCGAGAGCGTCCGGGTAGAGTGCCAGGTTTACGATGCCAACATGAATCCATCGGAGGATGCGGTCATCTCCATCTACCACCAGGTGCAGGGGGAGCTCGATGAGCCGCCGCAGCAGATAGACCTGTCTCTCCATCTGCAGGGGCAGGGGGTTTACAGGGGGACCCTTTCCGCCGGTTCCAGAGGCCGTCATGACCTGTGGTTGGGTACACCCGAGGAACGATTCTCCTTTACTTCTTATACCGTCGAGGTGCCGGCCCTGGAGGCGAGGGACACCCGGCTGAACCGTCCTCTGGGCCGCCAGATCGCGACGTTGTCAGGAGGCGCGTACTTTGACCTGCACGAGGTCATGAACGCCGTAGGCAAGGTCCAGGGACTCAGCCAGACGAATGAGACCCCGTTCGTGGATGACGAACTCTGGGACAAGTGGTGGGTTGTCGCCCTCATCACCGCTATTCTCGCCGCTGAGTGGATCCTGCGAAAAGTGGTACGGCTGGTTTGAGGGGGGATCGGACGGTAAACTAAGATAGCCGAAGCGCGTTGCCGGCAGATGGATTAAGAGACAGGCAGGTTCAAATCAGCGGACTGGATAACATGGCATCTGCAGAAGATCTGAAGAACAAAATTTCCGTCGCGCGCTTCACGGTTTCCGTTGTCCTGTTGTTTTGCCTGCTGGCGGCGGGATCTCTCAGCTTCGCGCGCGAGAAGATCTTCGTTGCAGGAGGCGGGGGAGAGTGGACCTCTCGTCTTGTCGAGGCCCTGGGAGCTGTTGAGGCCGGGAATTATTCCATGGCTGCCCGGGTACTCCAGGAGCTGGTCATCTCCGATGAGGGAGGCATGATCAGGATGCCTGTTTTGTCGACCCGCCTCGCCGAGCTCAAGGCGATGCTCGCATCGGATTCCGGAAAACACGCCCCGCTCCCTGCACCCAGGGCTCGTGTCGTGCCCGTTCGCCCTGGACAGTTCGGGAGACCTTCTCAATTTTCCGCTCCCAGCGGGACGAAGGAATGGGGGCGCTATCTGAGTGTGTCGAGAGCGGCTACGCTGGTGCTGGGCAAGCTGCCCGAGGCAGGGCTCGCCCGCTACAGGGAGCTCTATGGCGAGGCAGCAGGCGAGCTCCTGCGCGAATACGAGGAGACCGGCTCCCCCAGGGTTCTTCAGCAGATCTGCAGGCTCTACGGTCTTACCGAGTCCGGGCTCTTCGCCCGAGAACTCAACGCGGATCTCGCCTTCGAGTCCGGTCGATTCAAGGCGGCCTGGGTCGATTATCGCTCGGTGCTGGCGGATCGAGCCAGGGGCGCAGTGAAACCCGGGACGCTGATGAGACTGGTGGAAAAGTCCCTGGTCTGCCTGAAACACGCAGGCTCCCGTGAGCTGTTCAGCCATGAGAAGGCTCGCCTCGACAAGCTGGTCCGCGGTGTTGGTGAGAAGGCGCATGGTCTCTACCTCGAACTGCTGAAGAAGCTCGATAAGGTGGCCTTTCAGGGCGGTCTTCCCGCCAGCGCAGGCAGGGCTCCCGCAAGCTATTGGGGTGGAGAACTTCCGGGTGGCGCCACCTCACCCAGGCTTGGAGCAGGAGGACTTCCGGACCTGCCTGGCGGACCGATGGAGATCTCCTGGGTCAGCCTCGACGATGAACTGCGAAAGACGGTTGCCGTAGCGGATGACCTGGACCCTCTGCTGAACAACAGCTTCTTTCGGGGGCAGCTGATCCAGCCGAAGGGTATCGATTATCCCTTTGTTCCCCTGGTGAGAAAAAACTCCGTGTTTGTCTCCGGTGTCTACAGCATCTACGAAATAGACGGTCGCCCGGGAGTCGGGAAGCTTCTGCGCACGATTGAGAAGCCGACCCCTGCAGGGCTGCGCGGCCGCTATCGTGAGCAGAGTGATTCATCCATCTACTCGGTGACCTTGTGGAATCGTGGGCTGGATGGCGCGGCTGATCGATTCTCAGGTCTTGGCGAGTTGCCCGGAGAAATTCTGCTCTCGCATTATATCGCCGGCTTCTCCCGACGCCGGCATTATATGGGTTACGACATAACGGTCAGCATCCCGACGCGGTCTCTGGCGGCTTTTGATGGCGCCAGCGGCGATCTTCTCTGGCGAACCGAAGACCTGAGAGCCTCGGTGCAGAAAGACATCTACGGTCCCAATGAGATTCCGGCGGAGATCAGCTATTCATCTCCGGCCCTGGTTCGTGATGGACTGGTTTTCGCGGGCGGCTGGAAGCAGGATGGCTATATCAACAGTCTGCTGCGCGCGCTGGATCTGAAGACCGGCAAGACGGTCTGGGAGGCCACGGTCTCCTCCTCTCAGATGGAGCAGACCATGTTCGGCGAGCTTGGCCGGGAACCCTTCGCCTCGTTTCTCCTGGAGGAGGATGGCGTCCTCTACTACCTTACGAATCTCGGGGCTGTAGCCGCCATTGAGAGCAGCAGCGGCCGTGTGCTCTGGGTGACGGCCTACGATGACATCAAGCCCCCGCCTACCATGGGAAGGATACCCCGGCTGCGGGAATTGTATTGGGGGCTCAACTCTCCACTGCTCCTGGGGAACGTCCTCATCGTGGCTCCTCGAGACTCGCAGTACCTTCTCGCCATCGATACCGGCAAGGGGCCGGCCGGGCCGGGCAGGGAGGGAGAGATTCTCTGGGCCTACGACAACTCCGGGGGCGATCTCAGGGATCTGCTGGGGGCCCACAATGGGCGGCTCTATTTTTCCGGACGGGATGGGATTTTCGCTCTCGATATCACCGCGCTCAACGCCGCCGGCGAGCTGATTCGGAAGCCGCCGGTGTTGCGGGCTGCGGCGAACCGCCAGCGGGCGCTTTCCGGGTCGAAGCTTTCGAAGGTCTCCACTGGAAATATCAACAAGTTGTCGGGACTGCCCATGGTCTATCGTGTCGGTTCCCCCCTGGCCTGGGAGGTGGATTCGATCAGGGCCCGCGGACTCCTCACATCCAGCGGAGTGCTTTATGCCGGCAATGGCCAGCTTGAAACGGTCGACTTCGGGTTGAGCAAGCGCAACGCCCTGCTGCCGAAAGATACCGCTTCCCGGGGGCTTTTCAGCTTTGGAGGGGTCTATATCGGCGGGGGACAGATCATCCTTTCTTCCCAGACCTCTATTTCAGCTTTCAGCGGACCCACTTTTTGAGCCGAAATAGGGCCCTACAGGAGTGAAAGGCCTTTATTCGCCTGATTTTACGTATCTTAAGCGGTAGAATCTCCCGGGAGACCATACGCAGTCCTCAGACTCGTTTCTGATGTCCTCGATGGATAGCGCAAGAGTGTTGAAAAAAACCGCATACAAGCTCATCTACTCGTTTTTTACGCCGGTAGCGCTGGTTCTTCTCGCCTTGGGACTGGGGGGGGCGAAGGGTCTGGCCGCTGAGGAGGAGCCTGCGGCCGAGCCGAAGCCAAAGCCCAGGTCTACCCTGACGGTTTCCGCTTCCACCGCACGGGCCGTAGAGAAGGGTCTCAGCTTCCTGGCGTCCCGGCAGAATCCCGATGGGTCCTGGACCGACAGGGTTGGGCGCAAGGTGCACATGACCTACCGCGGCACCGTGGCGCCTCATGTCGGGGTGACCGGCCTGGTGGGTATAGCCTTCCTGGCCCACGGCGTTCTGCCTGGGCAGGGTTCCGCGGGTTTCGTTATGAAGAACGGGAAAAAGGTCAGCTATTGCGAGGTGCTCGAGAAGGCTCTCGAATATGTCATGGGCCGCGTGTCGGCTACCAATGGATTTATCAGCGCCAACGGATCCCGTATGTACAGCCATGCATTTGCCACCCTGTTCCTCGCGGAGGTCTATGGTACGGGCTCCTATCGTGACTCGGAGCGGGTAAAGCGGTCACTGAAGAACGCCGTCCGCCTGATCGTCAATGCCCAGAACGCCGAGGGCGGCTGGCGCTATCGTCCCGGCGCCCAGGATTCGGACATGTCGATTACGGTTTGCCAGGTCATGGCTCTTCGGGCTGCGCGCAACGCGGGAGTCGAGGTTCCTTTCGCCACGATCCAGAGAGCCGTGGACTATGTGAAGAAGAGCTTCGTCCCCGGGGTCGGGGCCTTCACTTACCAGTTGGGGCTCAAGTTCCGGGGAGTGCACAGTCGCTGGACTCCCGCGCTGACGGCCGCCGGGGTGACCACCCTCTATAGCGCGGGGGAGTATGACGCCTTCCAGATTAACGAGGGGCTGCGTTACATCTGGCGAGAGCGGCCGAAGCGGGGAGAGGCAAGGTATACCTTCGACTATTATTATTTCCAGTACTACGCCATCCAGGCTTCCTTCCAGAAGGGTGGCACCTATTGGAAGCGTTGGTATGATTCCATCCGGCAGGACCTGCTGCTGCTACAGGGAAATGATGGGCGGTGGACCGATCTGGTGGGGGCCAACTACGCCACGGCCATGGCTGCCATCATCCTGCAGTATCCCAACCAGTACCTGCCCATTACGGAAAACTGATCTTGTGAAAGGCCCGAAATCTTCATCCGGTAGAGCTCCAGAGAAGAGCCTCGCTGTGCTCGGCTATTTGCGCCGAAGGATCCGCAGGGCCTCGCTTTTCAGTGGACTGGTGTGGATAGGATTCATTGTTTCCATCGGCCTGCTGATATCTTTCGGCCTCGATTATTCTCTCAGGCTGCCGTTGCCGGTGCGCCAGCTGTTCATGGTCGCTGCCTGGGTTGGCCTGGCTGTCCTCTTCGCCCGGCGGATCCTGGCTCCGCTTTCCCGCAAGCTTCGAGATTCGGAGCTCGCGATGATTGTCGAGGAGGCGAACCCGGAGCTCAACCAGTCCCTGGTCACTGTTGTTGAGCTCTGTGGAAGTGAGAGCGAGGGGGCTCGGAATGTTTCCCGCGAGATGCTGGACTCGGTGGTGGCGGAGGTCGAGGAGGGAGCGCAGAAGCTGCTTTCGCGCGGGACGCTGAAGCTGCAGGGACTGAAGAGAAACCTGCTGTTGTTCTGCCTGGCAGCGGCCATCGTTGCTTCCGGGGCCGGATTGCAGCCCGACCTGGCCGCCACCTGGTACCAGAGAAACCTGTTGTTGAACGGCTCCGTTAAATGGCCCAAGACCATCCAGTTGGAACTGGAGGCTGGAACCCCGGGTGTTGTCGCCGTGGGGGATGATCTGCCTGTGGCTGTCCGTGTTCTTCGCGGGTCTCCAAGGACATTGGAGATCAACTGGAAGCTGGCTGATGGATCCGAGGGCAGGAAGGTCATGGAGGCCAGCCCCCAGCAATCGCATGACATCTGGCTGGAGAAGCCAGCGGAGGATTCCAAAGACCTGGTCGCCGCCCTGCTAAAGGCCGGCCTGGATAAGTCGCTGGTTGCGGAGACCTTTGGTCGCGGCCGAGGGAGGCTCGTTCGGGAGGTGCTGGCTGGGCGGAGCACCGAGCTGGAGCGCCTGTTGAAGGACGCGGGCGCGAAAGTTCGAATCGAAAGCTACGACCGCTTCGTCTATCTGTTCAGGAACGTGAACCAGCCCTTTGAGTTCTGGGCCGCTGACGGCCGGGGCGAGGATCGTACCGAGCCGGTGGCTGTCAAGGTTAGAAAGCGTCCCCGTATCGATATGAAGGAATGGGAGGAGGGAGGCTATAACCAGGTCAGCTACCAGAACCCGGCCTATACGGGGGAGGGAGAGAAGAGGGTTATTCAGCGGCATGGAAACCTGCGGGTTCCTGTCGGTACGGAGGTCAGCTTCACCTTGGCGACCAACGTGATTATTGATAAGGCCTATTTAGTCCTGAAGCAGGGGGTAGAGGAAGATGAAGGCGGAGACGCGGGGGGTGACCAGTGGCCATCCTCGGATTCTGTCGAGCTCGAGGTGATGGATGGAAGAAAGTTTGACGGCAAGTTCGTGGTGCAGGAAAGCGGTGGTTATTTCTTCCAGTTTGCCGACCCCGCGGGCTTTCGCAGCTCCCAGCCGGAGCGATTCAGGATCCAGGCGATCCCCGACCGCAAGCCCGTGGTTCGCATTGTAGAGCCGGCCAGGTTGACCGAGGATGTTTCTCCCAATGCGGAGATTCCCATCCAGGTCTGGGTCAAGGATGACTACGCGGTCAAGAAGGTCGAGCTGGGCGGAAATTACTACGCCGCAGGGGAGTCTGAGCCTGAACGAAGCAGGGTAGCCCTGCTCGATATCGAGGCGGCCGGCCCGACGGGCGCGAAGGGCGAGCCGGAGCTCGAGCCTTATGTTCTCAAGCTTGTCGAGCTCGGATCAGGTGATGGGGGCGGGCCCTCTCCGGGAGCTCGTTTCGAGTACTTTGTTCTGGCCGAGGATTTCGGCAGGACCGGGAACAAGAGAGCCGATGGCCGGCCGGTGGGGAATATTGGAGAATCCCAGCTCTATGTTCTACAGGTGGTCGCTCCCGATGTTCTGGAGGACCAGTACGCGCGGGAGGTGATGTCTTTTCGCGATATGACCGACAGGATGAGGGGACGGCAGGAATCAGTCAGGAAAGACCTGGAGGAATC
>Ga0315318_10001087_pt1 | contig 11780 bp, 8 predicted proteins | sample M1200m3416metaG_FD_203703 | JGI IMG/M metagenome (GOLD analysis project Ga0315318, IMG submission 203703) | Ammonia-oxidizing marine archaeal communities from Monterey Bay, California, United States - M1 200m 3416 | ecosystem: Environmental > Aquatic > Marine > Coastal | place: USA: California... | reverse complement strand
CGACTTGTGCAACTCTCGTGCTGAAAGAATTACATCACTCATGGCGAAAGGCCTCCACGGGCTTAAGCCGGCTGGCGTTCCACGCTGGGATCAACCCCGCCAGCAGACAAATAAACAGCGACCCGACACCGATCCTGATGAGGTCGCCGGTCACGAGTTTCGACGGCAACGCCTGAAAACCGTAGATGCTCGCAGGGAACAACTCGAAGCCGGTCACGTTGCGCATCAGCCCGAGAAACTCGTTGCGATACTCAAGCGCCAACAGGCCAAGTCCAAAACCAAGCGTCAGCCCAAGCGCCGCCACCAGGAGGCTTTGTATGAGAAACACCTGCATAATCTGCCAACCGGTCGCACCGAGCGCCTTGAGTGTCCCGATCTCCGGCGTACGCTGCACGACAAAAGTGATCTGCGAGCTGGTGATACCGAACGCCGCCACAATCATCACGAAAAACAGCAGGAAAAACATCACGTTACGCTCCACCTTCAGAGCGTCGAGAATCTGGGTGTTCTCGTCCTCCCAAGTCGTCACCACATGGCCCTGCGGGAGGGTTGTCAACAATTGTTGCCGTACCGACTCGGCGCGAGTTGGGTCGTGAAGTTTCACCCCGAGCCCATGCACCGCATCACCAAGGCCGTACAAATCCTGCGCGACCTCGAGAGAAGTCAGCACGAAGTTGGCATTGTACTCGTAAAGACCGGCATCAATAATCCCTCGCACTTCGTAGTCATCCGGGAGCAACACCACCTCTTTGCCCTCCTCCTGTGCTTCACGAATCCGATGAAAACTCCGAGCCGAGTGTACCGCTAGAAAATCGCCCACACTCAGGTTGAGCATTTTCTTCATCTCCGACCCCACCACAAGCCCACCATCCAGTTCGAATTCCCCGTCGATAATGCTATTTGTCGCGCTCAATGAGCTAACGGTTAATTCCAGTTCGGGATCCATTCCCCGCACCCACGGCGTGTAAATTCGCGGGCTCTCCCCCTCCTCCGGCTGGGTCTCCACCAGCACAGGGCCGATGATAAACGGTGCCACGCCTGCGACCGCCTCGTGCTCCAGCACCTTGTGGCGCAGTTCACGGTACTCGCTCACGATCCGATTACGATTGGTCACCTTAAGGTGCGCGTTGAAGTCGAGCAGGCGCTCGCGCAAGTCCCGGTCGAAGCCGGTCATCACGCTCATCACGATGATCAGTACCGCCACGCCTAGGGTCACACCAATAATTGAGATCAGCGTGATCACGGACACAAACGTGCGCTTGGGGCGCAAATACCGTAGCGCCAACGCGAGTTCAAACGGCAACTTCATTCAACGGGCGACAGGCTACCCGATGGCCGTTCGGCGGGAAAGGTTGAAGCCCAACACGCTCCCGCCCGGCCAATTGCCTTGTCGCTTGGCCAAGCGGAGAACATATTCGCGGCCAAGCGACCCGTTAGATTATGGCTAAAAAATATCGAGTTGGAGTAATCGGCAGCACGAATCGCGGCAATTACGGCCATGGGCTGGACACGGTGTGGCGCGAGTTCCCAAACACGGAAGTGGTGGCGGTGGCGGACGATCACAAGGACGGCTTGGCCAAGGCGGTCAAGCGGCTTGGCAATCCACGTGGCTACGCCGATTATCGCACGATGCTTGAAAAAGAGATGTTTGACTTCGTCAGCATCTGCCCGCGCTGGCTCGATCAACACCGGGACATGCTCTTGGCTGCGGCTGAATCTGGCGTGCGTGGAATCTACGAAGAGAAACCACTCTCCCGCACGTTGCGCGAGGCCGACGAGATGATCGCCGCCTGCGAGAAGAAAAATATCAAGTGTGCTGTCTCACACCAGACGCGGTACAGCCCGATTCTTGATCAGGTCCAGCGAATCATTGCAGATGGCGGGATCGGTCGCGTGCTCGAGTTCCAACTCCACGGCAAGGAGGACAACCGCGGCGGTGGCGAGGATTTGTGGGTGCTCGGCACGCATGTGTTTGACCTGACCAACCACCTCGCTGGCTACCCTCTCTGGTGCCAGGGTTACGCTCGGCAGAATGGCGAGTTAGTGACGGCCAAGCACGTCAAACCCGGAAATGAAGGCATCGGCTTGTTGGCAGGTGACAATGTCGGCGCTACTTACGCACTGCCCAACGAGGTTCTTGCACACTTTCGCTCAATCCACCGCGGTGCGGGAAATCCGAATCGCTTTGGCCTGACGATCTTTGGCAGCGAGGGCGTCATCAAGATGACCACCGGCTATCTGCCAAGCGCCAGCCTGCTGCCGGACGGCTCGTGGACGCCTGGTCGCACCGGCAAAAAGTGGATTCCTATTAGTTCGAATGGCCCTGGCCAGGCGGAGACGCTCAAGGACGGTGGTCTGCACGCTGGCAATGTGTTGGCGATCCGCGACCTAATTGATGCCGTGGAGGAGGATCGCGATCCGGAGGCCAGCATCTACGATGCACGAACCGCGACCGAGATGATCGTGGCGCTTTTTGAGTCGCATCGGCAGGGAGGTGCGCGTGTGACTTTCCCCCTGTTAAACCGTGACAATCCGCTCGCTCAACTCGACGGATAGTCACCCAATGCGAACCGAACGGTACGATCCTCCGATGCCTATTAGTTTTGACAGGCCAGCGTGTGACAGGCAGATTCCCGCCCCCTTTTTGAAGGAGCACTGCTAACTCACTTTTTGCGCATGTCAGAATTCGAATACGACAACTCGACAACGAACAGCCCAACCGAGACCAACAACCCGCTGATCCATGACCTGAACGCCGAGCCGGAAACCCCGGTTGCCACGGCGAATGAAAACCTCTGCGGCAACCTGCTGATAGGCCAATCCGGTGGACCGACCGCGGTGATCAACGCCAGCGTGGCCGGTGTTATCCAGGAGGCCGGCAAGCACCCCAAGCAGATCGAAGAAATTTACGGTGGGCTCAATGGCATCTTCGGCATCCTGGATGAGAACCTGATTGACCTTAACGAGGAGAAAGCGCGCTCCATCGAGGAACTCAAGCACACACCCGCTGCCGCTCTGGGCACCTGTCGTTACAAGATCCGCTTCAAGAAAGACCCCGAACAGGCTGCCCGGGACATGGACCGGTTGTTTGATGTCTTCAAAGCGCACAACATCCGCTACTTTTTCTACGCTGGCGGCAACGACTCGCAGGACACCAACAACAAGGTGCATCACGAGGCCATAAAGCGCGACTATCCATTGCGCTGCATCGGCGTTCCCAAGACCATCGACAACGACCTGCCACACACCGACCACACGCCCGGCTACGGCAGTGCGACCAAGTACAACGCCACGACGGTGATGGAGGTTGCCGAGGACGTCGCCAGCATGGCCACCGACGACGGCTCGTGCTGCATCATCGAGGTCATGGGACGGGCAGCCGGTTGGCTCGCCGCCGGCACCATACTGGCCAAGCGAAAACCCACCGACGGGCCGCATATCATTTTGCTGCCGGAAATCCGGCTCGACGAAGGGAAATTCCTGGCCAAGATTCAGGAGACCATTTCCCAACTTGGCTACTGCATCGTGGTCGCCGGTGAGGGTGTCAAGGACGAGAATGGGAACGAACTCGGCGCGGACAAGACACGGCTCGACTCATTTGGCCACCCGGTGTTGTCCGGCGCCGCTGAAGCGCTTGCCGAGCTGGTCCACGGCAAACTAGATATCAAGACGCGCACAGTGAAACTCGGCTACGCCCAGCGCTCCGCCGCGCACTTCGCTAGCCAGCAGGATGTTGACGAGGCGGTCGCCTGCGGTGAGGCCGCCGTCCGTGCTGCCGTGGAGGGAAAGAGCGGCTTCATGGTTACCATCGAGCGTCAGTCGGATGACCCGTACGAGTTCACAACCGGCCTGCATCCGCTGGGTGACATCGCCTTGGTGGAGCGTACCATCCCACGTGACTGGATCAACGAGGATGGCTGGCTGCCCAATGATAAGTTCATCCAGTACGCCGCGCCACTGGTTGAGGGGCGGCTAGACCTGCCAACCAAGGGCGGCTTGCCGAAATTCGCCGAGTTGACCCGCGTACCAGTTGAAAAGGTATTGCCCCCCCACTCCCCCTTGGTCTTACCGGTGCCGGCGTAAAACCGGCTTGCGCCATCGGCTTCAATGCGGGTTGCCGCAGGTAAAGTCGCCCTCCTCCCAGCCGTCTCGACTGTGATAGGCCCACCAGTCGTTTTCCTTGGGGGAACCGTTCATTCGAGCCGCATGGCCATCGACATAACTCAGCACGATACCCCTCTTGTGTGGCATCGTCTTATAGTCCCAGTACGGCATCTCCCAAGTCAGCACAGAGAGGGACGGATTAACGCAGTCGCCGGCCCTTCGACCGCTGACTGGCCGACTGACCTCATAGCTGCCACGACTTTTTGTAAGGTAAATGTGATTCCAAACATAGGTCACATAATTGTTGTTGCGAAACCTCGACAACATCCCTGAATCCTGCGTCTTCATCGCAACAGGACAGGCAAAAACGGAATGGGGCGTCCGAGACTTGTCACGTTGTCTGGGATCAGGTGCGCCGGTGTTCTTTCCAATGTAAGGCTCTAGCAACTGAGGCATCCACACCGAGTCATTGCGCAATGCATGATCCCCACCCCAGGCCCGTCCCCAGTTGCGGCAGAGCGGAATCCGGTTGTCATACTCGGAAATGTACATCGTCACGGCCAGGCCGATCTGTTTGCAGTTGTTCAGGCAGGCTGACTGGCCGGCCTTCGCCTTCGCCTTGGCCAGGGCCGGCAACAATAGCCCGGCGAGTATCGCTATAATGGCGATCACTACCAGCAACTCGATCAGCGTGAAGCCCTTGGCCAAGCGGGGCGAGTCCTTCCGGTATAGTATTTTCATGGGCTGGTGAACGCGTTCAGACTAGGTACCGGTTTCACCTTGGTCAAGTCGGCACCGGCCGTTATCCTGCCGCGCATGACCGAAGACTCCGGCACCGGCCAAGCGCAATCCTCTGCGAGGTACCTGCTGCTTCTCGTCGCGGTGGTGCTGGCCCCGGTCGTCCTCACTTGGCTCACCAGCGCAACAGGCCGGGACGATGCCGACTTCGACCAGTTGCTCAACGACGGCAAAGCATACTACGAGGCCGGCCAGGCGCCACAGGCCATCAACGCCTTTACGGCTTCACTCAAGTTCAAGCCCACCGAAACCGATCTACTGCTCAACCTGGCCAATGCCCATCGCCTGGCCAACGCCCCGACACAGGTCATCCAATTCGCAAAGGAAGCCCTGGCCATTGATGTCAATCTCGGCGCAGCGCATTTCCTGATCGGCTGTGCGCATCTGCGACTCGATCAACCCACCGAGGCGATCCAAGCATTGCAGCAAGCCTACGACATCGACAGCACCGTGGGCGCAGTGGGCTACCTGCTCGGCAAGGCGCAACTGGCCGCCGGCAATGCCGAGGAGGCCGCCGTGTTGTTCGAGGAACTGGTTTCGTTCGAGGAAAGCCACCTCGGCGCGGCCCATGCCTGGAGCGAGGCACTCACGGCAGCCGACCGGCCCGACGAAGCCAAGGTCGCGCTTGAACTGCACCAAAAACGCATCGGCGGCAAATCGATGCCGAACCAGGCGAGCGATTGGGAACAGTGTCGCTACACCGAGGTGCTCATCCCGTTCAAGCTGGCACAGCCGGACGCCAACGGCATCACGGTCACGTTCGTCGATGACACCGCCAAGGCATTCGCCGGCAACGCCGCCCAGTTTGCCGGGCCGTTCGGCGTGATCGACTTCAACCACGACGGCAACAACAGCCTGTTCGTTCGCACGCGCACCAACACATTTCGCACGCTGCTAAACACCAACGCCGTTTTCACGCCAGTCGGTTTCGAGTTCCCGTCCATCGAGGATGCCCGCTACTCGCGCTGCCTCGTCGGCGACCTGAACAACGACCGGTTCGAGGACGTGCTGATGCTTGGCGACCTCGGTTCGCACGCCTACCGGTTCGCGACCAACGGCATCGCGAGAGATTTGTCCAAGTTCTCCAAGCTCGCATCGCTCAAGGCCGTGGACGGCGTCATCGCCGACATCGACTTCACCGGCAAGCTCGACCTGCTCGCCATCCAGCCCGGTGACGCCGGCCTCAAGGTGTTCCGTAACCTCGGCAGCTTATATTTCAAGGATATCACCAAGACCTCCGGCATCCCGACGCAGATCACCGGCGCGCTCAAGCTAGTCATGGATGACTGGAACAACGACGATATGCTCGACCTGTTCATCCCACGCGCGAGCGGGCCGCCGATGTTCCTGCAAAAAAATCGCGGCGCAGCCCACTCGCCGACCAACACGCTCCCCGAGCTATCAGCCGCCACCGCGCTGGCCACCGGTGACCTCAACAACGACCTGCGCACCGACCTCGTCTGCCTGGCCAACGGTCAACTCGAAATCACCTTCAATGGACTCGAGGGAAAACAAATTCTCCCCTTGGCAAAGCCGGGCGTCACGGCAATCAGCCTGCTCGATTACGACAACGACGGCTGGCTCGACCTCTTCGCCATAGGCGACGGCTTGCAGGCATTTCGTAACAAGGGCAGCGCCGGCTTCACCAACACCACCGCCGCGCTTGGCCTGGGCTCGCTCGCCGGCCAAGTCACCCAACTCGCCGCCGCAGACATCGACAAGGACGGCGACTCCGACCTATTGCTCGCCCAGGCCTCCGGCCTGAAATATCTGCGCAACGACGGCGGCAACACCAACCAGCAACTCAAGATCCGCCTGTACGGCAACCGCTCCAACGCCAGTGGTATCGGCATTCAAATCGAGACAACCACCAGCGGACTGCGGCTCAAGCGTACTGTCAACTCGCTGCCCATCGAGATCGGTATCGGCAAGAACGAGATGCTCAACTCACTCAACGCCCGATGGTTTGACCTCTCCCTCTTCAACCTCGACGTGGAGGTGAAGCGCGGCGAGATCATCACCCTCACCGAGTTGATTTTGCCGACCGGTTCTTGCCCATACCTTTACGCTTGGGACGGTGAAAGGTACCGGTTCGTCACCGATCTTCTTGGCGCATCGCCGCTCGGCCTGCCGGTCGCCGAGGGCGTTTACATTGAGGCCGACCCGGACGAGATTGTGTGGATCGGTGACGAGTCGAACTTCAAGCCGATCGACGGCAACTACCGGCTGCAGATCACCGAGGAACTCCGCGAAATCCTGTACCTCGACGAAGCCAAGTTGCTGGCCATCGACGTGCCAAACGGCACCGAAGTCCACCCGACGACCAAGCTGCGGCCAAGCGCCCCATACCCGCCCGCCGGGCTCACCGCCCTGGCCAAGCGCACGCCGCTCTACCGGGCAAGGCGCAGTGACGGTCTCGACGTCACCGCCGCGCTGCAGGCTAACGACGGGCAGTGGGTGTCTCCGGTCGAGCTGCGCCTGCCGCAGTTGCGCGGCTTGGCCAAGCCGTACTCGATCGAACTCGACTTCGGCCCGCTCGATGCCAGTGCACCGCTCACCCTGGCGATGACCGGTTGGCTGCATTTCGGCGGCGGTATGGCCAACATCGGCGCCTCGCACGACGCCAATTTGCCGTTCCCCTTCCCCTCTCTCGAGGCGCAACTCGTCGACGGCACTTGGCAGCGCGTGGACGTGACCGTCGGCGCGCCGGTCGGCAAGACCAAGACTATCGTCGTTGACTTGGCCGGTAAACTGCCAGCTGGCGCCGAACGTCTTCGGCTCTCAATGGCGCTCGAGATACACTGGAACCGGGTCGCCCTGTTTGAAAAAACAGATTTACCGACGCTTACCACAATCTACCCAACGACGACTGACTTGCATTGGCACGGGTACGGCGCGATTGAAGATTTGCCCGACCATCTGCCGCTGACCCCGATTCACGATCAAACCGGCGACAAGCCGAACTGGCGGATCACCCCCTCCGGCTGGGTCACTCGTTACGGTGATGTCGGTGAACTCATCGCCAGCAAGGACAATCAACTCGCCCTCATCGCTGCCGGCGACGAACTGACACTTGATTTCGCCGCGACCAAGCACCCAAGTCAGCCGGTCGGCACGACTCGCCACTTTTTCCTGTTCACCAGCGGCTGGGACAAGGACGCCGATTTCCACGTCGCCCAGGGCTGGACCGTCGGGCCGCTGCCGTGGCACGGCATGGACGGCCAGCGCTACGGCCGCGAACCCCGCCCCAGGCTCGACGACGGCTGGATTAAAAAATACAACACCCGCTGGATCGGCCCACGCCCGCTCAGAAAACAAGCCAAGCTCACCCAAACCGAGTGAATCGACAAACCCTGACTTTAATTCAGCTCGTTGCCGGCATGGCATTTACGAATGCCAACTCACTCGACCGCATCGCGAATGTTTACGTGCATGACAGCCTGAAACTCCGCCATATCGAGTTCAGTATCACGGACGCCGGCCTGAAGCCTCACGGCGACAAAAAAAGCGAGACGCGCACCGACCGATTTGGGGACACGCCGCAACTGCCGGATGGCCGTATTCTCCTCCAACCGAAAGGAGATGCGCTTAGCCAGTCACACCTGTGGGAATACAACGCCTCGCGCCCCGGCAAGTACTGGGCGGAACTTGTTTACAGCTTGCCCAGCGGAAAGAGCATCGCCGTGCCCAACATCAGTTCGTACCGTATCACAACCAAACTCGAGGCCACCGGCGCAGCCAACCGCTTCCACAACATCAACCTCGGGAAGATATATTTCGTGCAGGCCGGCAAGCAGAAGCTTGAGCTTAAGTTTCGTGGCAAGACACCAAAGGTTCGTGCGCTGATCCTGCGCCCCGCGCCGGAAGGTGAACCGATCGGCCAGGCGCTCGACCGCTCGATACTACTGCACTCTCGCGACGCAACTATCCACGGCACCAAATTGCAGTACGAAATCAAGCCACACAAAAACACAATCGGCTATTGGGTGAACGCGACTGACCAGGTTTGCTGGGACTTCACCGTGACGAGCGGCGGCATGTTTGATGTCGAAATCCACCAGGGCTGCGGCAAGGGCCAAGGCGGCAGTCTTGTTGCGCTCGAAGTCGCCGGCCAAAAACTTGATTTCACCGTAAAGGACACCGGCCATTTTCAAAACTTCATCCCGCGCAGCGTTGGCGCCGTGCACCTCGCCACGGGCGAACACCGTTTTTGGATTAAGCCGTTAAACAAGGCGCAAAATGCCATCATGGACGTGCGCCGGATACGGTTGATCCCGATCAATTAACCCACGCCAATCATGAACGAAACGAACTCCGTCACTTCCACGAACGCAGTTGGAAACATTGTCGATTCAATCAAGGGATCCGACTCCATATTTGAGGGACTGTTGACTTACTTCTCCAACCTTGAGCCGATCGATCACATCACGTTCACCATCAATCTGCTGATCCTTATTTTCGGTAAGCAAATCATCAGCCATCTGAGTGTCCAGACAGTCGGAGCGGCGCCTTTCCAGCTGCGGTTGCTGAGGATTTTAAACGCGGTTCTCTTTTTGGCGTATTTTTGTGCCGTAGCCTTCCAGTTCCAACTTGGTTCCAGCATCAGCCATACCGGGTTGCTCGTGTTGCTGACATATCTCATCTGGCAATTCACCCATTCATTGATTCTCAAAAAATATGGACGCAAACGGGAGGTTGAAAGCACTTCCATTTACGTGGAATCGTACACGTCAAACAACCTGAAACTCATTGCGTTGCTGGTGCTCGGGATCGTCTCGGGTTTGATCTTCCTGAACATTTGGAAACTCGAAAGCTGGCTCCAGACCACCAGCTTCCTCGGCGCATTGGCCGTCCTGATCTTCACCACAAAGGACTATTGGCTGAAGGATTTCATTAGCGGCATCATCGTCATCAGCAACGGCAATGTTGAACGGGGGGATGTCATCCGAATCCCCGATGAAGACATCCTTGCAATCGTGCTCGAGACACGCACCACGCTAACCTTGTTGCGCGATGTCATCCGCAACCATAACATCACTATTCCCAACTCCCTGCTGCTGAATAAACAGGTGCAAATACTCACCACCGATGCAAGAAGGGGGATTTATGACTACGTCGAGTTCAACATCGGTTACGAGACGCACCCGGATGCGGTGATGGCCTATCTGCTCGAAGTCTGGAAATCGGCCTGTAAGATTACCGCTGCCATAAACTCTGAGCGGGAGGGCATCATCAAGCTGATCGACAACGGCGATCACGCCGTGACATGGAGGCTGCTTTACAATCTCAAGGCTGAGCACGAGATTATCAACGCCCGCAATGCCATGAAGTTGGCAGCGTTCGAGCTTCAGGGTGAGCATGGTGTCAAGCTGGCCACGCCGCTGACTCACACCTTCCCCGGCGGAGCACCTCAACAGGCTCAGTAAACCCCCAGTGTCCGTAGCACCGCACGGACACGGGGCACTTCATGCGTTCGGAACAGGTCTGTCCCGCCTAACGCGGCGAGCACGGAGAAAAATGGCTCTGCACTCCGCAACTCCTCCTCGAAACACTCGAGCGCATGCGGCAGGGCGTTGCACAGCGGCCAGCCCAGTTTGCGCAGACGAAAGGCGTTCAGGAAGGTTTTCATCTGGTGCCGAATCCGCACCGAACTGTCCTGCAAATTCCCGTAGTAAAAACCCAGCCCGGGATCAACAAAGCCCTTGGCCAAGCCGCAACGCCCAGCCGTTTCGATCTCGCGCGAAAAGTAGTCGGCCATGCGCGGGATGGGATCGTCGTCGAGCGGGATATTGCCGACTTCGCGAACATTGCCGCCGGCGACATAGCAAACAATCACTGCCGCATCGTGCTCGGCGGCCAGGCGATAGATCGTTTCGCTATCCGTCGTGCCGGTGAGGTTCAGCACCTTCGCCCCGGCCTCGAGGCAGGCCTTGGCTACCTCGGCGTCATAGGTCTCGGCGGACACGATCACGCCCTGCGAGGTGAGTTGAGAAATGACTGGCAGGAGTTTTTGCTGCTGCTCGATGGAATTGACCCGCTGTGCTTGACCAAGCGTTGATTCCGCGCCTATGTCGATGATGGCCGCCCCTTGCGCCTGCAATTCACTCCCCCGCTCAACTGCCGCCTGGACACTGGTACAGATGCTCTGGCGATACCACGAGTCGGCGGAGAGATTAATCACCCCCATGATCGCCGGTTGTTCGCGGGGGAAAGCCACTTGGCTGGCAATTTCAAATGGTTGTACCTCGGCCTCCAGGTCGACGGCATGCTCCGCGGCGATGGCGGCCAAATCCTTGAGGCCAAGCATGCTCAGGGTTTCTTGGGTGTCTCCTGGTTGACCCTTAACGCGTCCAGCTTAGCCTGCCAAAGTGGCATTCCGGGTAGCTCCTTGGCCAAGCGCGAGTAAACTTTCTGCTCCTGCTCCGCGCGCCCAAGCCGCCTGGCCAGGCGAGCGGCCATCAGTCCTGCTTCCTTCACCCAAAACGGATCCAGCTTCTCGTCGACCGAGCGGAGGTTGCCGCCAAACACAATTTCCATGCACTGCTCGAGCGAACGTTTCCAGAGTTTTTCGCGCTCCCCTGTCTCACCGGCGGCTTCGGCCAGCTTGTCGAGCACATGCGCCAGCCCAAGGCCCGCCTGGCTGCGGGTGGTCACGTCGGCGAATGGCAGTTCGGTCACTGTTCTGTACGCCTCCGCTGCCGAGTCAAGGTTGCCCAGTTGCAAATGGCAATCGCCCATTCGGCCCCAAGCGGACGGGTTGAGCGGACTGTTGGGCATCTCGTTCGCCACTCGCTGGTAGTGCGGCAACGCATCGCTAAAGTTCGTGGGTGTGCGACCGGTCTGGTCGGCGGCCACGTCGCCCAGGTAAAACTCCGCCC
>Ga0315318_10001086_pt1 | contig 11786 bp, 9 predicted proteins | sample M1200m3416metaG_FD_203703 | JGI IMG/M metagenome (GOLD analysis project Ga0315318, IMG submission 203703) | Ammonia-oxidizing marine archaeal communities from Monterey Bay, California, United States - M1 200m 3416 | ecosystem: Environmental > Aquatic > Marine > Coastal | place: USA: California... | reverse complement strand
AACGAGTTCGTGGAATCACCGGGATTCGAAGTTTTCACCAGTATGGGAGAAAAATACGGAGGTTAAAGCATGGGACTCTTAGAAAAGGCCGAAAAGATTCAATCCGATGAAGATAATCAGGTACCCACTGCTGCGCCACCCGAGACTGTCATAGTTCCAGAACCAGAGCCGGTTCAAAAAAAGGAGAGATCGGCCAAGAAAACTCGTTCACGCAAGAAGAAGACTTCCAAGATAAAGAAAGAAAGAGAGGTTAAGGTGATTCCTGATGGATTTGAGCCGGCCGGACGAACTAGGGGATTATTCCGCTACCTAGTGGACTTCACGATAAATTTTGGATTAATTGCAGTATTCGTTGGAATGTTGATTATATTCTACACGGATGTTACTTACCCATTGATTTTTGCACTAATTCTATCATTGGGGAACATGGTCTATCTGCCATCAAAGTTCTCAAGATCGGCAGGTAATGTGGTATCGGGTACCCAATATGTCAATACTCGTGGCGACAATCCCTCATTTTTGTATCATGTGGGCAAGAGTGCTAACATTCCATTTACGTTCCTCGGGCTCACAGCACTCATGTTTTCAATTTCTGCAGGTACAGATTGGACGACAGGGATGAAGGTGTTCATTGGAATCTCACTATTTCTAATGTTGATTCCAATATTGGACCGAGTGATGTATCGTATGCGTCAAGATGGTGATATAGCTCTTGGATTCTGGGACAGAATTTTTGGTGGAATCTGGCTTGTTACCGCGGATAAAACTCAGAGTGATTCAGGAATCATGCAAAGACTCCAATCATTCGGAGAATATGCAGAACAACGTGGGATGTTGACGGAAGATGATGAGCAAAGCTCCTAATCATTCAAATTCTGAGTCTTCATATCTCCGCTTGGCTAATTCTCTCATGTCCTCGTGATGAACACCATCATCAATTCCCTCTTGATCGGACTCATCGACTATCTCAACTCCTAGGAGAGTCTCTATCACATCTTCCATGGTAATCAGGCCTACTGTGCCCCCAAAGTCGTCCTTAACTATCAGCATCTGCACTTTGTTCTCTAATAGTACATCTAGGGCCTTGTCGACCGAATCATCTTGCTTACAGTGATGGATAGAGCGTGACAAATCTTGCATAGTACTGGAGTAATCATCTATGGCTGCTCGCCTTAGTATCTCACTCCTCAACACCAGTCCCTTAACATCATCTATACTATCCCCAATCTCTGGCATGCGGCCATAAATCATTATTGGAATTCTCTCTATAACAGACTGTACGGTCTCATCAGTTCCCACAGTAGTCATGACTACTCGAGGAGTCATGACGTCACTGACCATTATCTCACGCAAACGCAGTACATTCTGTATAACCGCCTCCTCATCTTCTTCAATCTGGTCAGATTCTTCAGCTATATCTGCGAGTACCGACAGTTCTGACCTTGTGACGGCCATGATAGGGACCTCTGGCAATAGCGATCGGAGCATCTCTATCGGCCTGACTATTGGCCAGAGTAGGATCATCAGTATTCGCAGGGTATGTGCTGACGATACTGTCATCCTCCTCCAATATAATGCCCCTATTGTCTTAGGAAGTATCTCACTGAGTAATAGTATAGCAATAGTCAGTATGGCCGAAGCGATAGCCACCCCATACTCGCCAGGGTTAAGTTTCTCAACCTCATAACCGACCCCTAGGGCGCCTACTGTGTGAGCAAATGTATTCAGAGTGAGTATCGCAGTGAGAGGCCTCTCAGGATCTTCTTTGTAACCTAACCAAACCCGTTTGATCTTCTCATGACTGTCACTCATTGACTTGATGTGGGCATGTGTCGTCGATAGTAGAACTGCCTCAAGAATACTGCATAGGAACGACGCCCCTAGAGCCAAAAGGGCGTAGGATATAATCAGTGTATATTCACTCAATTCTGATGCCTCTTAGAGTTCATCCACGAGAAATGGACGATTACCAATGGTGTGCACGAGTTACGGCTCCAGTACAGGCGATGGGCGATGATGACATAAATATGTGGCTCCGCCTTCCCCAACAGAGGGGGCGGAAATGGAGTACGTAGCGATATTTATGGCTTGGCCATATGCAAATGGCCCTCTTCATTTGGGCCATGTTGCCGGCAACTGCCTCCCTGCAGATATACAATACCGATACGAGCGTGCAAGAGGGCGTAGCGTACTCATGTGCAGTGGTTCCGACGAACACGGTACTCCAATTACTCTAACCGCTGAACAAGAAGGTGTGGAGCCGCAGGAAATTGTCGATAAATTTCATGAAATAAATAGCAGGGCCCTAATTGATTTAGGTTGCTCATGGGGTAACAACGTTGATTCTAGAGGAGTAGAGTTTGGAGGGGCCCTATACAACAGAACCTCTGATTATCGCCATAAGGAAATTGTCAGAGAGGTATTCACTGAGTTACTCAATGCAAATATGCTGTCCAAAGAGACAATGCAGCAATATTGCTCTGTTTCAGAAAATGGGGCAGTGCGTTTCCTACCCGATAGATATGTCGAAGGAAACTGTCCAGTATGTTCAGCATCAGGTGCCCGAGGTGATCAGTGTGATGACTGTGGGGCGACTTATGAGGCCAGTGAACTATTGAATCCTCAATCTAAACTGGATTCAGATTCGTCAATTGAAGTTAGAGATACAGAGCACTTATTCTTCCGATTGGATCGGTTTCAAGATTCTCTCCAATCACATTACGAAGATCGTAAGGACATATGGAGGCCCAATGTTCGTGCTATGACCAAAAATTGGTTGGACATGGGTCTTCGTCCACGCGCCGTAACCAGAGACATAGATTGGGGAATCGAACTACCGCTTGATGGTGAAGAATGGGGCTCAAAGAGGGTGTATGTATGGTTTGAGGCGGTACAGGGGTACTACACATGCGCACGCATATGGGCCGAGAGATACGCATCTCTATCAGCTCATCCCGATGGAACTGACGCTTGGGAGCGTTGGTGGAAGGTATCTGACGAGGGGGAACAACCCAAACACATCTATTTCATGGGTAAGGACAACATTCCGTTTCATACAATTATTTGGCCCGCTATAATTATGGGTATGAATTCTGCAAATTCGGGTGAAAAAATCACACATATTCCCGAGCCAGGATATTTGGCTCTGGAATGTAACGTCCCTGCAAACGAATACCTGATGTTACAAGGCGGCCAATTCAGCAAAAGTCGACGACACGGAGTATGGCTACCATCATTTTTGAGTAGGTTTGAACCAGATACGCTCAGGTATTACCTATCGATCAATATGCCAGAAGGTCATGATACAGATTTTCGTTGGGACGAATTCGTTGATAGAGTCAATAACGAGTTGATCGGGACATACGCGAATTTTGTTCATAGAGTAATGACATTGGCACATAGATTACCTTCGGATGGAGGTAACCCCTTGTCCACATTCTTTGATCCTTCTAAACATCTAGAGCATTCATCTCACGTTCAAACACTAATGTCTGAAGCAATTCTATCAATGGAGAGGCAGCGATTCAAGGAAGCCTTGCGCAGTATAATGAGCATTGCACAATTAGGTAATTCGATACTACAGTCTGCAGCTCCTTGGGAGCATTTGGAAAAATTCAATTCAAAAGAGGCTCGTAATTCTTTGTCTGCATTAGGGTATTCATGGACCCTGTGCAGGGGCCTTGCTGTTGCTCTGAGACCATTCATACCCTTCCAGTCTGACAGGCTTTGGACAATGTTAGGAGAAGATGATGACATTGACACAATACTATGGGATGAGGCATTCACGCATGATGATTTGAATTGGAATCCTGACAAACCTAGTCCACTGTTCCGTAGACTAGATTTAGATGATATTATGGCAACAGAACTAGCATTAGCAAAGGATGTGCCAGATAGCAAGGTCAATGAAAGCGATACGGTACCGGAAGATTCAGGGGACGATTATATCGAATTTGAGGATTTCATGAAAGTTGAGATGAAAACGGGTAGAATTACTTCTGTGGATGATCACCCTGATGCAGACAAACTGTACATCATAACAATTGAAGATGGACCCAATTCTAGTCGTACTGTGTGTGCTGGATTGAAGGGCCTGGTGGGTGCTTCAGACCTACTTGGGCTTAACGTTGTCTTCGTCGCTAATCTAAAACCACGTAAACTCCGTGGAGTGCTATCAGAAGGCATGCTACTAGCAGCAGAAGATGATGAGGGTAAGGTTTCAGTACTGACAATTGGTAACGAAATAGCTCCAGGATCAATCGTTCGATGAATCAGGTTCGTCGAAGAATTCCCATTGTATTGCTGCCAACTCTTCATTTGTCCCGGCTTTAGAATATGCCTCCAATGGATTGCTGTTTAGACTAAGAAACTCATCTCCGAATGAAAACTCCTCTATTATTCTACGTCCTTGCTCCCATCTTCCTGATATTATGACGGAGGCACATAGAGCCTCGGCAGTAGTCAGTCTGCCCGGTTTTCCCCACGATACTGGGTTGGCGGCTAACAATACGGGCAACGTCCTGCCTTCAAGCATGGTATGATGAGTTGTTTCCCTAAGCGCACTGTCAAGAGATTTCCATGAACAGTCTAGAGCTACAATCGAGCCTCCTCGATTGAGTAGTATGTTGTCTTCAGGGCCTTGTAAAGTACCGGACCGTGGATTGAGAAGTATTCCTCTCTTGGGTGCTTGACGAGGGTGATTATGTATTACTGCGTGTCCTCTCGATTCCATTGCCCTGGCAGTACATTTCCTAGGATCATCCTGATTCAGGTGTATTACATGCAGTGGAGTTTCAGTCATCCGAATCTCCTTTGGATAAGTAGTCCTCTAACGCATCTGCGATAGTGAGCCCTCTGTCGCCTCTGCGAGATAATTGTGCATCGTATTCTATGTTCGATTCTCCTAACAGTGAAATACCAAGAATCTTCTCCAACTTCGTTACTAACTCGTCGGTAGGTCTCGAACCATTCTCAATTTTCTGTATTGTGTTAAGCCTCTCATTCATCCTCATTGCTAAGTCCTTCTGTTGCCAGCCCCTGGAAACTCTTTCATCTCTGATTCGTACGTGAAAATCTCCCAACAACGTCTTCGATTCTGTAGGAGTATGTTGGCTGTGAATAATTCTAGATTGTTTCTGAAGCTTCTTAGATTTCTGAGAATCTGAACTTCTAAATGGAGATTCAAATAGCTCCAAACCCATCGATTCTATGCATCGCAAACAAGCATCAACATTTACGTTGGATGCAATCGCCTGTCTAGTTGAATTTGAATCATTTCCGCACAACTCACATGTTCCCATAACCCGGCACAGTGGGATTGCGAGATTACCCCTCCGGTGGGAATCGTCAAAAACTCCGATGAGAGTTGATGTATGTGGCGAGCGAGGCGGAGGATGCACCCCGGGACGATGAAGGCCCAATACGTGACACAAGTGATTCCATCAGAACTACTCTATCTTCGGTTCAAAAAGAATTGAAGGAACTATCAGATAGTGCCCAACAACTGCTCACTGAGAAGTTATTTTTGGAGAATGAGTGTTCTCAGTTAAAGAAAAGAGTAAACAGATTAGATGAGGAACTCAGAAATCTAAGATCTCCACCTTTCGTGATTGGATTCGTTCAGGATCGTATCGGAGATAATGCCGTTGTACGAAGCTCGAACGGAACAGTCTTCCTAGTCACTGTCAACAGGCGAATCGATGATGACTCCATAGCCCCTGGAGTTAGGGTAGCAATGAATCAGGATACTCTGTCTATTATCGAGGTTCTTGATAATGCATGGGATCCATTGGTATCTGGTGCAGAGGTACTGGACAAGCCAGAAACGACATTTTCCGATATAGGCGGTCTCGAAGAAGAAATTACCCAATTGAGGCAGTGTATTGAATTACCACTTGCTAGACCTGAGGCGTTCAGGGAATTTGGTATTGAACCGCCTAAGGGAGTTCTCATTACGGGACCACCCGGGACAGGAAAGACGATGCTAGCTAAAGCTGTAGCCAATTCAACAGAAGTCACTTTCCTCGGTCTTGTTGGTTCAGAATTGGCTCAGAAGTACATCGGAGAGGGTGGGCGTATGGTTCGGGAGTTGTTTGACTTGGCAAGAACCAAATCACCATCGATAATCTTCATCGATGAGATTGACGCAATAGGCTCGAAGAGACTTGATGTGGCTACATCCGGGGATAGGGAGGTCCAGAGAACTCTGATGCAACTTCTTGCGGAGCTAGACGGATTCGATTCCCTGGATGATGTCAAGGTAATCGCGGCAACAAATCGACCTGAGTTACTCGACGCGGCTCTACTGAGGCCCGGAAGATTCGATAGAATCATCACCATAAACAATCCAAACTCTGCGGCTCGGGAATTGATATTTGAGGTACAATGCAAGCACATGCCACTGACCGATGGGGTGAAATTTCGCAAATTGTCAATCGCTACTGAAGGTTATAGTGGCGCTGAAATCAAATCCGTAGTCATCGAAGCTGGAATGCAGGCAATAACGGATGGTAGATCTTCATGCAATCACAAGGATTTCATAGATGCAATTTCAACTATTGACTCCAAACGTAAGGAATCCGACTACAGTGGCCCTGATTCCCTATACCGCTGATTAGCAACCCTCATCACCCATGCACGAGAGCATATAGCATGGTGAGCCCTTTGGTTGAGTGCGTTCCAAATTTCAGTGAGGGTAGGGACATAACTATCATCGATGCAATAACTTCCTCAATTGAATCTGTAGAAGGCGTAACTATCCTTGATGTTGATATGGGGTATGATTTCAACAGGACAGTAGTAACTATGATTGGTACCCCAGAGCCAATTCTGGAAGCTGCAATTGTATGTACTACAATTGCTACAAAGTTAATTGATATGCGAAATCATGTCGGAGAACATGCTAGAATGGGAGCAGTTGACGTAGTGCCTTTCATACCCATCAGTGGAGTTTCTATGGCGGAATGTGTCGAACTATCGCAGAGATACGCTCAAACAGTATCTGACCTACTGTCTCTACCTGTTTATCTCTACGGAGAATCCGCTATTAGCGAGCATAGAGTCAGACTTCCAGACATCCGGAAGGGAGAATACGAAGGACTGAGTGAGAAGATAGTCACCGAAGAATGGGAGCCTGATTTCGGACCTGCCGAATTCAAGCCCAAGATGGGTGCTACAGCAACCGGTGCTCGAAACATTCTCATTGCATACAACGTCAATCTAGATACCGATGACAAGTCGAAGGCAAATGCGATAGCCGCGAAAATCCGTACTAGCGGATCGTTACTGAAAGATAAGAATGGCAAGAAGATTATTGGAATTGATGGAAAGCCTCTACGCAATCCTGGTAAGTTCAAATCACTTCAGGCTGCAGGCTGGATGTACGACAATACTACTGCGCAGGTCTCGATGAACTTACTTGATTACAACGTTACTGGACTCGATGATGTTACTGAGGCAATTCGCTATGAGTCAGCCGAACTAGGTCTGAATGCCGTCGCCGGTGAGTTAGTAGGACTAGTACCACTTCAGGCTATGTTGTCAGCAGGAAGATTTTACCACGAAAATCCCCAATCAGCGGATGTAATGACGTTAGTGAAAACAGCCATTACTGGTCTAATGTTGGATCAATTAGGTGAATTTGACTCGGAGTCGAGTATAATCGAGAGTGCCATAGTGGGTGGTGGTTACAATGAATGAAGGATATTCTGAAGTTTTACACTCAATAGCCTCGTCGGAACCGACTCCCGGCGGTGGATCTGTAGCCGCCCTTGCCTTGGCACATGCTCACTCTTTGGCAATAATGGTGTCAAGACTAACCCTAAGCAAAGAGAAGTGGGCAGATGGCCATGAAGCCGCAGAATATGTCATATCGGAGTCTCTAAGAGATTTAGAATATGCACTCTTACTCGCTGATATGGATGCTCAAGCATTCGACCGGGTTATGGCTGCTTACAGGTTACCGCGTGGAGATGATGATGAAAAAGATACGAGGAGTAAAACCATCAGGGCCGCGACAATTTGTGCCGCTGAAGCCCCCCTGGATACAGCAACAAAGGCCCTATCACTCCTTTCAAATTTAGAAACACTGTGCGTTTCATGCAACTCTAATGCCTTGACTGATCTAGCGTCTTCAGCAGAGCTTTCCTACACGGCTGTAAATATCGCTGCAATGAATGTGAGAATAAATCTCGACTATATTGAAGGCGAAGACGTAGATATACTGTCTTCTAGAATATATACTGTAGTGGATGAATCTAGTACTTCTGTGGGAAGGGTACGTTCGATGGTGAAGGAGAGGCTAGGATGGACCTAAATCAGGGCGTAGAGACGTTCCAAGGAATCCCAGATTCCCTACCCGAAACAAGGGAGCTCGACTCATCCGTACCTCATGCTCCTAACAGACCTCCGGTGCTAGAAAAATCTGAAAGGAGGCTGGCAATAGCTAACGCACTGAGGTACTTCCCAACGGAATGGCACGAAATCCTTGCTCCCGAGTTTCTAGATGAGCTAAATCGTCTTGGGCACATATACATGCACAGGTTCCGGCCTGAGTATGATATGTATGCTAGGCCAATTTCGGAATACTCGACCAGAACAGAATCCGCAGCAGCAATCATGCTCATGATTCAGAACAACCTCGATCCATCTGTTGCACAGTTCCCTCATGAATTGATTACTTACGGGGCAAATGGTGCAGTGTTCCAGAACTGGGCTCAGTATCTGTTGACTATGGAATTTCTTAGCAAGATGAGAGAAGATCAGACATTAGTAATGTACTCGGGCCATCCTCTAGGCCTGTTTCCATCGAATTCTGATTCACCCATGGTGGTAGTGACAAATGGTATGGTTATCCCCAATTACTCATCTCAGAGCGACTACGAAAAAATGAGTGCCCTAGGTGTGTCTCAATATGGGCAGATGACTGCAGGCTCCTACATGTACATAGGACCCCAGGGAATAGTTCACGGGACAACAATCACCATTCTCAATGCGGCTAGGAAGTATTTGGGCAGGTCCTCAAATGATGGTTTGGGCGGAGTGCTGTATGTTACATCGGGCCTAGGAGGGATGTCTGGAGCACAAGCAAAGGCGGCAGTAATAGCTGGTGCAGTTTGCATCATTGCGGAAATAGACCCCGCCCCTGCAAATAAGATGCATTCACGGGGATGGCTGAGCGAGCTATACGAGGACTTGGATTTAGTTGCAAAGCGTGCCGAGGAGGCAGTATACCGAAAGGAGGCTGTATCGATAGGTTATATCGGAAACATCGTCGATTTGTTGGAGTTTCTAATTGAGCGGGGAATTCATCCAGATATGGCAAGCGACCAGACCAGTCTCCACAACCCTTGGCTCGGAGGATACATGCCCGTAGGGCACTCATTCGAAGAAGGGGTCTCTCTGTTGAAGGATGATCCAGGCAGGTTCAGAGATTCGGTCCAAGAGTCACTGAGAAGGCATGTTTCAGCAATAAATACTCTCAGCTCCAAAGGAACTCGATTCTGGGACTATGGAAATGCCTTCCTTCTTGAGTCAAGTAAGGCAGGTGCAGACATTCTATCAGAAGATGGATCATTTCGCTACCCCTCTTACGTAGAGGACATCATGGGTCCAATGTGCTTCGACTACGGATTTGGACCTTTCAGGTGGGTGTGCACCTCGGGTGATGATGAAGATCTTCGTACCACAGACCGCATTGCACAAAGGGTCTTGGAAGAACTTGCTTCGGATTGTCCTGACGAGATAAAAACACAATATTTGGATAATATCAAATGGATTTCAGAGGCAGAAAATCATAATCTCGTTGTGGGGAGTAAGGCGAGAATACTTTATGCCGACGAAGTGGGTAGGAAGAGGATTGCTCAAGCATTCAACCGATCTATCTCTAGAGGTGAGGTCAGCGCACCCGTTGTCCTTGGAAGAGACCATCATGACGTTAGTGGTACAGACAGTCCATTCCGTGAGACTGCGAACATATACGACGGCTCTATGTTCACTGCTGATATGGCAGTACACAACTTCGTAGGAGATTCCTTCCGGGGCGCTACATGGGTCAGCATGCACAATGGAGGTGGCGTTGGTTGGGGGGAGGCCATCAACGGCGGTTTTGGACTATTCATAGACGGCTCTGAAGAGTCAGAGAGGAATATCGATTCAATGATTTCATGGGACGTAAACAATGGATTAGCTCGCAGGTCATGGGCAAGGAATGAAGCAGCTATCTTTGCAATCACAAGAGCTATGGATTCAGACGACAGTCTGAAAGTCACTATTCCAAATATGGTCGACAATAACTTGCTTGACTACCTGTTTGAAGACTCTCGATGACTCTATTTGGCAATCTCCGTTCGCTATATTCAATGGGAGAGGTAGTGCTAGATGGTGAGTCGCTGACATTAGAGCAGGCTATGGCATTAGCAACCGGAGATGCTAAGGCATCCCTTTCCCAATTATCTAGAGAGAGGATGACTGAATCAAAAAACGCTGTCGACAGTGTGGTCGACTCCGGTGATGTTGTTTATGGCATAAACACAGGATTTGGCGCCATGTCTTCTGTAATGATAGACAAAGAAGAGCTTGAACTGCTCCAATCAAATCTCGTCAAAAGCCACGCATGCGGAGTTGGGGAGAAGATGGAACCAGAGCATGTACTGCTAATGATGGCATTCAGGGCCAACTCTCTTGCTAGGGGAGTTTCTGGAGCGCGTCCAGAATTAGTAGACTTGATTATATCCATGATAAATTCTAGAATTGCCCCCTTGATTCCTCGCATAGGATCACTCGGAGCATCAGGTGATTTGGCCCCGCTTTCACATATGTCGCTATCAATGATGGGCGAGGGACTATGCTTTGCCTACCAAGGAAGTAAGTGGGTGATTATTGACAGTAGTAAGGCACTTTCTAATGCAGGACTGAGTCCAATCACACTACAAGCCAAAGAAGGACTTTCATTGATCAACGGAACTAGCCAGATGTGCGCCTACCTAACAGCCACTCTCCTAAATATGGAAACTCTTGTAATGGCAGCCGATGCTTCGGTAGCGAGCTCTGTCGAGGCCATCAAGGGATCTCATATGCCTTTCGACAGGAGGATTCACGAGGCCCGCCCCCAATACGGTCAATCAGTTTCTGCTGCTAGGATTTCTGGACTTCTATCGGGTTCTGAAATCGTGATTTCTCATGCAGATTGTGATAGGGTCCAGGACGCATACTGCTTCAGGTGCTCACCACAAGTTCACGGCCCAGTCATCGATCTCCTGAGAGAAACTCGTAGGATGCTAGAGATTGAAGTTAACAGTGCAACAGACAACCCCTTGGTTTTCGTCGATGGAAATGATGTTGAGATAATTAGTGGGGGAAACTTTCACGGCCAGAATATGGCCCTTGCAAGCGACTCAATTGCTGTTGCGTGCCACGAACTTGCAAGCATTTCCGAGAGGAGAATAAATCAGATTATGGACCCTATGTGGAGCGGTCAAAAGGCGTTCCTAGCTAGCCGAGAGGGGCTGGAAAGTGGGTTGATGATTGTCCAATACGTTGCAGCTGCATTGATAGCCGAATTACATATTTTGTCTAATCCTGCCTCAACAAGCAACGTTCCTGTCAGCATGGGAAAGGAAGATCATGCATCTATGGGGGCTACTGGTACGTATAGGGCACTGAAATCAACTATGCTTCTATCCCAGGTAATCTGCAATGAAATGATTTGCTCCACGGAAGCCCTAGAAAATATACATGAAAAACCAGGATCTGGTGTGGAAAAAATCACTAAGTGGGTTCGGACTCAT
>Ga0315318_10001085_pt1 | contig 11791 bp, 11 predicted proteins | sample M1200m3416metaG_FD_203703 | JGI IMG/M metagenome (GOLD analysis project Ga0315318, IMG submission 203703) | Ammonia-oxidizing marine archaeal communities from Monterey Bay, California, United States - M1 200m 3416 | ecosystem: Environmental > Aquatic > Marine > Coastal | place: USA: California... | reverse complement strand
CCAATTGTAGATATGCAGGATCTCTGACATGGATATGATATCCCCTGTGCCCTGAGAACGATGTCTGTACATACTGCTCTTGAAATCCAAATTCTGGCTCTAAGAATTCAGACCACAGTTTCCAAGCCTGATTCTGTATCAATTCTAACATAGCTGGAAAATCTCTATCTGAGACTCCAGGTAGGTGGTCACCATCAAGGTCGAAAATCAAATCTGCACCAAGCCATCCCTTGTCAACCATATTGCGTTGATAGGGGTCCTGATAGTAAGCAGTGCTGTGAAAGCAGGAATGGGGGGATTTGCTACGCAAGTAGTGTAGGAGCTCAGACTTGTCAGTGAATCCCCTATGCCTATCAGGTGGCCTAGAGCCCCAAGGTATGAACATCCATTCCCTTGATCTAAATCTAGGAGGCCCCCATAGATCACGGATACTCAATGATTGATAGAACTCTGAGAATCGTAGAGCGGATCGGCTCCATCCCTCGGCCATAAGCAAGTCAAAATGGCTAGGCAAATGAACTGTGGTATCATCCGAGGTCGAGCGAGCGCGCTTCACGACCTTCAGTTGCAGGTTGTGCACCCGTTATTTCGATGTAGGCCTCCCAGCATACAAATTGATTGTTTAGTACAATCGCCTCAGCGAATGTCAATGCCTTACCAGTGTGTGCGCATATCGGACCCAACTGACCTGTTGCCGTAGACAACTTTGACGCATCGGGCATATATTTTCGAGGACAGTGCGATTATTGACTCTTGCCTTCTAGAAGTTACAGACTAGGAGTCGTTTTCAACTAAACACCAATCGGCCAATTATGAAGGAGTATTCTGAATACAAAATCGGGCATTCCCCGGATCCCGATGATGCTTTCATGTTCCATGCATTAACAACTGGAGTGTTAGATACACAAGAGAGAAGATATGTACACGAACTACATGATATCGAGCAATTGAACAAACATGCACTAGTTGGTAAATTCGAAGTATCTGCAATTAGCATTCATTCATATCCTCTTATCGCTGATCGATATCAACTGATGAACTGCGGGGCATCAATGGGGGAGGGATATGGGCCAATCCTGGTGGCTCGTTCCGACTATACTCACGATGAGGCGAAAACTAGGACTATTGCTGTACCAGGATTAGGTACCAGCGCATATCTGGCCCTGAGAATCGCGTGGGGGGATGTCAGTGTAGTTGTAGTCCCCTTTGATGAGATATTACCATCTGTTATTCGGGGAGAATATGACTTAGGCCTCATAATCCATGAAGGTCAGATTACATGGGCAAACGAGGGTTTGCATCTAATCCTTGATTTAGGTGCTTGGTGGTATGATTGGACGGGTCTCCCACTACCACTAGGGGGGAACGTTGTAAGAAGAGATCTTGGTGATGTGATTTCTCAGAGAGTTACTGAAGACATTAGACGCAGCATTCAGTATTCCCTCAGTAACCCGGATTCAGCACTAGAATTTGCTAAATTATGGGGGAGAGGTATTGATGATGACACTAACAGAGAGTTCGTAAGCATGTACGTTAATGAGCGAACACTGGATTATGGAGAAGATGGGAGAGAAGCGGTACGAAGATTCCTCAGAGAGGGTCAGAATATCGGAGTTGTTGATTCATCGTTAGATGTATCTACAATAGAATTTATGGGAGTTGGGTGAATGCCCGAGGAAATACCGGATATCAATGAATTTGGTTCTGTTGGCCCTACTACTCCGAGTAGTAAAACAGACGTGATGATTGAGATGAATGAACGACACAACCCGAGCGCTTGTCGTCGAATATTGCGTGAAGCGCGCGAACAGGGGTTGTCTAGTAAATTATTTGATTTGGCGCAAGATCTCCAAGATGGGGTGTATCGGGCCGAAGCTCTGTGTGGATTGTGCGCATCAAATGAAATGGTAGAGGATGATCGTGTTGAATGGGTCCCAATAATAGTCGAATCAATGCAAGAAGAGGAAAGAGCGTGGCGCTTGGCCGAGAGCATTGGAATCATTGCAAAATCTGCCGGCAATTGGCCCGGTGCCCGTTCTAGAAAGGCATTGATAGAACACCTCATTGCACTCACAGGAGGATTGCCTGCCGGAGAAGCTCGTGTCGATGCACTAAAATCGATTTCACCCAAGGTCTCTGAACAAAGATTACCCGAATTATTTCTCTTGGCTGTCGAAAATCACGGCATGGAATCCAAAGCGGCTCGCCCTGTGATGAAATCTATTGTTGCAACTAAAAACCACGATATGATCTCGGAGATTACAGCGTCAATCACTGAAACGACTCCGGACCTGGCCGTAAAATTCCTTGATAATTTACATCGTTTGGCTGTTGAAGCAAGCCTAACTTTGGAACCAACAGCTCTAGAACTCTCACTACCTCTACTCAAGTATGCCGATTTTGAAATTGTTCGGACACTTTGCAGTCATGCCTCAACACCGGCAGAGGTGCGGACTCTAGCTGAGACATTGGATGGCGACAATGAAGATGCAATTAGATATGCAGTCACGCTTGCAGGAAGAGCAGATCGAACCGGCGACACTGAATTTGCACGCAGTATGCTAGAAAAAGCAGCTACTAAGGTCGATTCATTGAATGAACGAACGGCGGCTCGTATCAAGAAAAATATTGCAAAAGGTTTTGTTCGCCTTGGGGACCAAGGGCGCGCGGGGGAGTTGGTAGAAATGCGTGATTCCGAGGTGAAAAAAACCCAATCAGATGAGGAGGAAGTGGAAAGACGAGGCCATACCATGGCATTGGTTGGAACCTATGATGGAGCTATATCGACACCACACCTTCGAGCCTTGGCTAGGGCTGCTGGAATCGCATGGGGATTTGGCCTGGATATCGCCTTAATCGATTGGCCGACCGAAAATCTAGGGAGATTGTGTGAACGAGCCCAGAAGGAATCGGGTACAGCTGGTGTGAATCATTTGCCTGCACTCCTTACTTCCCAACGAATCCGATTGCTGTCTGTTGATGATGCTCTGAGAGGTAAGGCTGGGCACCCGATTGCAACGACCCATCAACCAGTGGGCGGTTCAGTGGATTTGACGACATTTGAGAAAAACCTCTGCGTGTTTATCGGACTCGGTCGACAGGGTTTGCCAAAGAGTCTGCTCGATAATTGCCCGGATCAATTTGAATTGACGGGGATAGGAGCCAGTTTGGAGACGGCGGTTGCCATGGGGGCAATCGCTCAAAGATTGGCTGATTTATGACGAAGAGAGTGAACCACGGAGCCATACGAAGTTGCCATTAACCCCAAGGTTGTTGACTGTAAGAATACCGATATTAGTCTAAGATTACCCATTCAATACCCGATTCCATGCCACACACCTCGTGCAAGAACTTCTCTAGTCCTTTCACTGCCATCGAATCGAGACGATTCTCTACTCCAAACTTGAAATATTCGGAGATTCTTGATTCACTGAGTCCGCTATTCTCTGATGTAGCTACAATAACTTCATCCCTCCATGCTTCATTCTCCATAAACATACTATACTGTTCTAGCATGTCATTCCTAGCACGACGAACAGTATCCATGGGCGAATCCTTTCTAGCTGCAAATACTCCGAAAACCATCGGCATACCTGTGATTCGAGTCCATTCAGCACCAAGATCCAATTGAACTGATTGGGGGTTTCGAACTGCTGCCGACAGTGCACGATCGCCTATCAAAAGGGCGCCGTCACAACGTTCTAACATCGTTGATATGTCCGGCCCCATTTCTATGGTCTTGGGATCAATCCCACGGTGTTTCAATATCCAACTTAGCAATTTTTTTGATGTCGAAGAATCGGACGGGAGTGCAATATCCCTCATCGACTCAATTGGGCGAGAACCGAACAATAACACAGATCCTACTTCTCCCCGACTAACTATTCCAAGATCGGGTATCAATACAAGATGCTCATTATTTTCTGCATAATCAGCTGACGGTATCGGAGCCGTCAGACAATCCTTCCTGATTACATGTCCAGTAAGCCATGCCGGCGGAGCAGGCAAAATCCCCCATCTGTCTTCAAGCCCATGGAATATGGGGTCGCAGTTGCTAAATGATACTCTACCGAGGACTTCGTGCCATGTCATTATTTCACCTAGTTAATCAAAACTGGTAACAGTTTGGATTTATCAATTTCAGTATCGAAGACAGAGAATTTGGAATATGTTGAATTTCGTTTTATCGCGATCGATCCTGTCAAAGCAATTATCCTAGCCAATGCTTCTGAATCTGTATCAACGCATGTTCTGCTGCCTGCCTCGTGCATTATCTCCTCATGGCCAACTGTGCCATCAATGTCGTCAGCACCCGCAGTTAGGCACAAGGAAGCTAGATGGTCCCCGAAGTTCATTCGATATGCCTTGATATGAGGGATATTGTCCAACATAATTCTCGACACCGCTATCATACGAACTACCTCGCTAGAACTCGCCAACTGTGCTTCGGGTAATCTGCTCTTATCCGGCAAGAAAGGATATGGGACGAAGCATTGGAATCCAGCACTATCGTCCTGTTGCTCGCGTAGTTTTACCAAATGCGCTACTCTATCCTCCAACGTCTCTACGGTGCCGAATAGCATTGTGCAATTCGTAGGGATCCCCAAATTATGTGCAATGGAATGAACTTCAAGATATTCGGCTGCCGATTCCTTTCCCCTGCATATCTTATCCCGAACTGAATCGACCAATATCTCAGCACCGCCGCCTGGTATGGAACCAAGGCCCGCGTCCTTCAGTTTCACCAGGGTCTCCTTGACAGACATGCCAGATCGATTTGATATGTGTATAATCTCAATAGCAGTTAATGATTTGAGGTGGATATCAGGGTAAGTATCCTTGATAATGGAATACAGTTCAACATAGTAATCTACAGTCCAATCTGGATGTAGGCCACCTACAGAATGGACCTCATCTATTGTACTAGAGTAGGGCTCAATTCTATCGACGAAGTTTCTAGGTGAAAGGGCATATGCGTCAGGGTGCCTAGATCCTTTTCGGAATGCACAGAATCTACAAGCTAAAACGCATATGTTGGTAGTATTTACATGCAGATTTTGGTTGAAGAAGACATGATTATCATATCGTGATTTCTTAATCATATCAGATAGTGAACACAATGCACTGAGTGAATCATGATGCATCAAATCCATGCCGATGTCTGCGGATACCCTGCCTCCACTTGAGAGAGTCTCGAGGCATGATGATAGAATGGGATCTGATGCGACACAATCAGGTACGCTCATCTCACCCAGACTAATCCTCCAATCGGATTCATCAGTTGTTGACTCAAGATGCAGGACCACGGTAATCCTCAATTTGTGTGATGAGTTGATTGATTTGAACTCGACTGTGTACATGTTGTAATCAGAACAGGTGGCGCCGGAAAGCATCAATAGCCAAACTCATTGAGTATTGTCATGAGCAGCGATAGCGGTGGCATGGACCTCACTATCGAAGAATTAGAAGAGATGTCGCGCAGATGTAGAATCAATATTGTAAAAATGACTCATGAGGCGGGAGCAGGACACCCTGGTGGCTCTCTTTCCGCTATAGATTTGATAGTTGCTCTATACGGCACGAAGTTACGCATAGATTGTGATAATGCGGATTGGCTTGACCGTGATAGATTCATCATGAGTAAGGGTCACGCTAGTCCTGCGGTCTATTCCATACTGCATGAAGTCGGCTATCTGTCTGAAAGCGATTTAATGAGCTTCAGAAAACTCGGTTCAGTCTGCCAGGGGCATGTGGACATGAAATGGACAGATGGGGTGGATTTCTCTGCGGGCAGCCTCGGTATGGGTCTATCATTTGGCTTGGGGTGCTCCCTAGCGGCTAAGATGGATGGCAGCGATAGGACGATTTGGGTTATGGTTGGCGATGGTGAAGTGCAGGAAGGGGAGGTCTGGGAAGCTGCTATGGCTGCTGATTTCCACACTGCGGGCAATCTGAAATTAATCATAGACAGGAATGGTATCCAGAATGACGATTTCGTAAATGTGCAAATGGAGGTAGGAGACGTAGCTTCAAAATTCACATCATTCGGTTGGGAAGTGCTTGAAATCGATGGTCACTCGATGGTCGAAATCGTAGATGCGCTAGATTGGGCGACTACCATTGACAGTGGTCCTTGTGCCATTGTTGCCAATACAGTGAAGGGCAAGGGGGTATCTTTCATGGAAGGAAATCCAGCATTCCACGGAATGGCACCTGATGATGATGAGTTGAGAGTAGCATTGGAGGAGTTATCATGAGTGCCCCTTCCCTAGGCGGTGCTTCAAGGGACGGATACGGGGCTGGTCTACTCCGAATAGCTGAAGATCCGCGGGTTGTTGTCATTGAAGCCGACTTAGGAAAATCGACAAAATCATGTCATTTCAGGACAAAATATCCATCAAAGTCATTCTCCTTAGGTATTGCTGAGCAGAATATGATGCTTGTTTCTGCTGGAATGGCATCATCCGGCAAGGTGCCATTCGCAAGTACATTTGCAATATTCACCGAACGTGCTTTTGAACAAGTAAGGAATGGTATTGCCAGACCTGAGCTTACGGTGCATATCTGCGGTAGTCACGGAGGGATACACACAGGCACGGATGGTAGCAGTGCCCAATCAATAGAAGACTTAGCTATCTATCGTACTATACCTGGTATGACTGTTCTGCATCCGTGTGATGACTTATCTGCTGAAGAGCTTACTGTACAGCTTCTGGACCACGTCGGTCCAACGTACATGCGCACTGCACGCAACAAGACGCTGAGGGTCTATGATCGCGACAGTGTTGGTGATCTAAGCATAGGCCGGGGCAGTGTAATTCGCAGTGGGACTGATGTCTGTATAATTGCCTGCGGTGTGATGGTATCGCAGGCTCTGATTGCTGCAAACGACCTAGCTGATGATGGTATTCACGCCGCGGTAGTTGATATGCACACTCTGAAGCCATTGGATAAAGATCTGATAGACTCAATGTCTGCATCTTGCGGGTGCTTTGTAACTGCTGAGGATCACTCTGTAATAGGGGGCCTGGGTGGAGCAGTTGCTGAACATCTGTCGACAGGCATAACTGTCCCACTTGAGATGGTCGGTGTCGACGATATTTTCGGCCAGAGTGGTGCATCATCCGAATTGATGTCGAGTATGGGGTTGACATCTGAAGAGATAAAACACTCCGCCATAAAGGCCATCAGTAGAAAATCAGGCTAATTCACTGAAGTACAGCGTTTGATTCATGAACGATAGCGCTCGGCGATAGTCATGAGTGATGCTGAGCGGGTCAAAGGCCTGCTTGATGGAAGCATGGATCCTTCAGAGTTAGAAGACGATTCGGAGTTATACGCCCTGGCAGAAAGAATCTACGGCAGAGAGTCATTGGACGAGATGGGAGTTGCTGCTCCTGTTAGGCCGATTGAAGTTGATCCTGAATTCCACACGAATAAGGATGATATGGAAGTTGAACTTCCTGATATTACAGAAGTGGATGAGATTGCAATTCGTCCGAGAAAAGGTCCTTCGGGACGTCGCATCATGCTGATGGCAGGACTAATTGGACTAGTGCTTGTGAGTTTCAATGTGACAATGGGGATTGGACAATACCTGAATCTGTGCGAGGATGAGAGGACGGCCCCCCTGAGTTTCTCTACGACGTCAAACTGGCAGAATGAGACATTTCACATTACTTGGACAGCCTCAAATTTGAACACTAGCGCCAATTATAGCATTCATTGGTTCATGTCGCAGAACGGATCGGTTGAACTCGTGGACAACGACTGGTTCAATTGGACCGGATCGAGTAACCTAATACACTCGGAGAACAGATTTGTCTCAATACCACCGTGGTGCTATATCTCCACGCTTTACTCGGAAGGAATTGAAATTGCGCAATCAAATGATTGTCTTGGAAACTCGTCTACTACGTCAGTACTTGCTGAAATATCAGAGGCAACTATGTTGTGTGAGGATAATACCCGTTTACTTTGGGACAAGTCGCCCAACTACCAATCCATTGACTCATGGGCACCATCCGGCACAGGAGGTCTGCTAGACGGAGCTCTTCTGATGTTGTTTGGTATGATTACTATTCGCGGTGCAATCAGAAAGAATTGATTAATACATTTTCGCAAGATGCTGTCTTCGTATTGTCGGTTTTCCTGTCACGGCGCAATTTACCGGCTCGTCATATGGGGCGACGCAATCACCGAGAAGGGTCAGACCAGTCGTCTTCTCTAGTATCTCAGCATGAGCATCATTGCCATCGAACCCAAGTTCGTAAATGATACCATCTTCTAGTGGATGGATGAGATGCCAGCCCGTATCATTCTTGATTAGTCCGGGGAAAGGGCGTATCAATTCAGATGCGTAACTGTGTGAACGTGCTCGCAATTCATCTGAAACTGATTCTAACAATTTACCCATAGTTTGAGTAATCCCATCTAGGGGAACTTCGCTCTTACCTCCTGTACGTAAGGTAACTACACAGTTACCAGAAGCCAGATCTCTCGGACCTATCTCAAGTCGGATTGGGACACCTTTGATTTCCCAATCATAGTGCTTGGCCCCTGGGCGAACATCCCTGTCATCGAGATGTACTCTGAATCCGCACTCGGACAGATGCGTTGCCAACTTCGACGCGCGTGGGATTACATTGGCGTCTGAGTGGGCTGCGATAGGCATGATTACAACTTGGATAGGGGCAATAGAGGGGGGCATAATCAAACCATTGTCGTCCCCGTGCATACCCACTACTGCACCTAGTAGGCGCTCAGACATCCCAAATGTCGTCTGGTGACAATGTCTGGTAATGCCGTCTCCATCTTCGTAAGTGAGTTCGAATGCACGTGCCCACTGATCCCTATAGTGGTGATACGTTGCGACCTGTAAAGTTCGCCCATTGGGCATCACTGCATCAACTGCATTCGAGTACCAAGCTCCAGGAAACGTGTCCCACAATGGTCGCTTCGAAACAATTGCTGGAAAGCACATCTCATGCAGAAGCCTTTGGACAATATCTGCATCCTCAGCTATCTGCTGGGTTGCTCCCTGCTCGTTTGCATGAACAGTGTGAGCTTCAAAGAAGTGTATTTCACGCACTCGAATGAATGACCTAGTCTGCTTAGTCTCGTAACGAAAAGTGTTGACAATCTGGAATGTTTTTAGAGGCAGATCTGCATGACTCCTAATCCACAGGGAGAACATTGTATACATCGGAGTCTCGGATGTCGGCCGGAGGAACATCGGTACTTCTAGCTCATTATTACCTCCCTGCTTAACCCAATATACCTCCTTCTCAAATCCTCCATCTTCCTCACCCATCCTCAATTCAGAAGGGTCAACTCCCGCATCCCTGGCTGCTTTGAGCATTGACACCAACTGATTCTCTTTGTCTAGAAGATCCTCGGGGACGAGTAGTGGGAAATTGTACTCCTCGTGGCCCGTACGACTCATTTCAGAACGTGTGAGGGTATCAATCAGTGACATTGCCTTCCAGCCATAGGGCTTCCATACATCCATGCCCTTGATGGGGTACCTCTTGTCAACTAAATCAGCAATCTCGACTATGGCTGGATACCATAAGTTGAATTCAGACTTAGGAGGAATGCCTCTCTTGGCCTTGCCGGGGCCTCCCATGTTCACTCGTCGTTCATGTGCTCTGCTTGAATGTGACGCCGCTCTCCATCATGAACCATGCAATAGAGACTCGATGGCCTCGCATAATTCAGCGTCATCACGTAAAATATTGACTGTGCCGTCTGGTAGAACAATACGTCCACGAGGAGAGTCGGATTTGTGTATCTCTTCTTTCAGATTGGCCACTACAGCATCGACTCCGTGCCTCTCTATCAGTTGCATAGCTCTATCAATCAATACTTCAATAGAAACATCCGTCTCAAGTTTGAAACCGATACGCCTAGCACCTTTCACGAAAGGTGCAAGCTCGGCGATATGCTTGGGCCCACCGCTCAATGAGATATCCCAGGAGTCATCTCCACTGGCCTTCTTTTCTTTCAGTGGCTCAGTGTAGTAATCAAGCACAGCGGCTGAGTGTATCCATGCATCTGGCTTTGTTTCAGAAGAGGCAAGCTCGAGAGAAGTGGCGAGCATCTCATTCGGTGAACCTGCCCGTCGTACATCGGGCAATTTGAATTCAGGAGCTACGGAGGTCTTTCCTGCTACGCATATCACTGTGTGCCCCATCCTGTGGAGGTACTGGGCTATAGTCCATCCAGTAGAGCCCGAAGAAGCGTTTTGTATCGCCCTCACCGCATCTATAGGGGCCCTGTTCGCCCCCAGTGTAATTGCAATCATCTTCCGATCAGGCAACTTTGAATTCACTACATTGCAGAACTCAGCGACGATAGATACCACATCAGGTTGCTTCCTCCGGCCTTCATGTTGTTCATCAAACATCACTACACTGCCCTCGTCACGAAGCGCATCAATGAGTTCAGTGGTCACCGGGTCATCGAACAAATCTGAATGCATAGAGGGCACGAATAGAATAGGAGTCCTGCTACCACGTGCTGCGGAAAGAGCCATTATTGCAGGAGAGTCGATAATCCCATGGATATGTTTCGATATGGTATTCCTAGTGGCCGGGGCAACTAGAATTGCATCATAATCATCCAACTGCGACATCTTATGATCCCATCCAGACAGGGCAGTGGTTCCTGAAGCCCACGACAATGCCAATGGAGTAATTATCTTCTCGGCTTCATTGGTCATGAGGATGCTGAGGGCAGCACCATGGCGTCTAAGTTCTCTAGATAACTTCACAGATTCCACAGCTGCAATTCCACCAGTGACTACAAGCAACACCCGATAATTGGCAAGGCTGGTGCCTCGAAATTCAACATCGGCGTCCTTGACCATGTATACGCGAGAGCACGGGGCTTCATGAGTGCGTCGACAATGGAAAAGTATTCTTTGCTGTGGTAATCGCGGCATAGGGACGGGTAGTATGGAGGCGTTGCACAGGCATCTAATTAGGTTCATTGCAATTGATATTGTGTTGCTTGTTTTGTTGTTGGCTACTATCGGGACTTCGGGCTCAGCTTCGATATTGATGTTCTACATACTTCTAGGTCTGGTACTGATCCCATTGGGTGTCATATCAGTAATCTCCATGCTAAGACGAGCGCCCATGGGCATCAGTCTAGGCATTGCCAGTCTCGGACTCACTGGTGCAGCATTTCTGTTATTAGGGGCATTGGGCGGTATTGGATATCTCGCAGGTGAGAGTTCAGAGATACTATTACCGGCAGTTCTCATCCTTCTTGGCGTCTCTACTTTGAAGAAGATAAAAACAATGAGGAATCCATCATACGATATGTGGTACATGGAAGTACATAGTTCTCAACACTCAGATATTGACTCTGAACAAGAGGTTTTAGCGACTTGTCCCACGTGTTTCAGTGTCTTGGCAGTGTACCCAGAGCAATTGACCATTAACGATACATGTCCGAATTGCCATGAGAAGTTGGTATTTGCTGAAGAGGAATAATCAGGGAGTCTCTAGGGCGATTGCTATCCCCATTCCCCCTCCGATACACATGGTGGCAATTGCCCTGTTGGAATTTGTTCTCCTAAGTAGAGTCGCGGCTTTTCCAGTGATTCTCGCACCAGAAGCGCCCAGTGGGTGACCTATTGCAATTGCACCGCCATCAATATTGACCTTGGCGGGGTCCAATTTCAATTCGGAGATAACTGCTAGACTCTGTGATGAAAATGCTTCATTAATTTCAAACAAATCAATAGAATCGATATCCCATCCCGTTCTCAACAACACCTTCC
>Ga0315318_10001084_pt1 | contig 11791 bp, 11 predicted proteins | sample M1200m3416metaG_FD_203703 | JGI IMG/M metagenome (GOLD analysis project Ga0315318, IMG submission 203703) | Ammonia-oxidizing marine archaeal communities from Monterey Bay, California, United States - M1 200m 3416 | ecosystem: Environmental > Aquatic > Marine > Coastal | place: USA: California... | reverse complement strand
CCCTTCCTAGGTGTTAAACTAGGTTTACTATAGTATTAGTGGGTAGAGTTCTATGTCAAGAACCATTTACACTTGGCCTGTGCAAGGCTAAGTGTGACTAAAGCATCTTGTCAAGTAGTCATTTAAATTCAATATAAATTAACATAAATAAGTGTATTAAAGCGTAAGCAATAACAACGAGCAAAGCGATTAGCTTTGCGAAGTTGATGATGTCGAAGACATCAATTATATCAGGAAAACATATACATGACGTTGGACGAATTTCGGATTAAATTTTTAAAGTTTGCAGAAGAATCAGTTGAGCCTTTAAAGGATGATGGATATCCTATATGTCCGTATGCAAAAAGTGCAAGAATTAAAAATGCATTACAGTTTGTTGATGCACGTGACAATGTTCTGGCTTTAGAATCATTTGACCATGTTAAGTACCAAATGGCTATTTGTTGGTTGGGTGATGTAGATGATATGTCTTCTATAGAAAAGACTTGTGCAGAGCTTAGAGAAAAACATCCTCACTTATTATATTTTACTAGTACAAGAACAAGTGGACATTTTGTAAAGAATTTTACTGACTGTGTGTTTGTTCAAAGAAAAAGTGATCTACATGAAAAACGTAAACACTTACACAAAAACACTACATATTATGACAGTTGGCCAGAAGATTATTATAATTTAATAACAGGCCACTAACGTCTATTACCTTTTCTTGCTTTATTAATTTCATCAACACGACTATTCATACGTTCTATTAAGAGCTTAATACTGCTCACAGGCATTTGCAGAATGTCTTTATAACTGACCGCACCTTCACTACGAATAACTACATCTAAGTAGCTACCTTCTGTAGTTTCTAAATCCTTATTATACTGTTCAACTAATTTTACAATGTCTTCGGGTTGACGAGAAGCTATCAACCCCCGAAAAAATTTGCGACGTCTAAGTCCACACCAGTTTTCCAACTATGTCCACAGTCTTGACAATTGGCAGCAAATTTAGTTTCTAAGCCACTTTCGCTTAGTTCCTCTACTTTAGATCTGATTACTTCGTAATCATTTTTAGTAATTTTTTGTAGCCATTCTCTGATAGTATCTTTTTCTGTAATAACATCAGTTTCTTTGCCTTGTACACTTACAATACTATTAGTAATTAAACTAACAGTAAGTTCTGCAATTTCAACAAATGTTTTTCCAAAAAGATCTTGTCTTTCAGCATCTTCTAGTTTGTCACTAGCCAATCCTTGTATCATTTTGTTTTGTTTAATTTGTTGAACTTGTAACATAGTTCTATCGTTTAATGTGTATGGATTACAAATAATTTTAAAATCACTTGGTAATGTTACACTTTGCTCAATTGTACCAGTTTTTGCGTTTGATAACATTATATTTGCATCTAATTGCAATTGATTATCAAACTCACACTTAGGACATTTAATATCGATGTCTATATTTTTTCCATAACTTGCTTGTCTAATACCTACTAAGATTACAAGTAAGTCGCTTACTGGCATTGTTTCTGGTTCTTCAATGTCAGGGCAACAACTTTTAATCAAACTTATTGTGGCTTCTCCGTTAAACAAAGCATCTGGGGTTTTAGTAATAAGTTCATCCCTTGCTGTCATAGCATATACTGCCAGTTCATTATCTATGCTAAGTTTCGGCTTCTTTTTGTAGAATTTACCGCCACTTGGTAATGGAATGTATAAAGCAGGCTTTCTATATGCTTGAATTAATGGGTTTGTCATGTTTTGTATTTCTCCAATTATATACGTATATTATGATTTCCATAAATAGTAGTAACGTATATACAATAGTATTTATCTGAATTAAAATACCACTTAATAAAGCATTATGGACCAACAACAAATAGACCTAATTTATCAACAGTATCCTTGGGCAACTGAGATTACATTAGAAAAAGTAAGCTCTAGCATGACCATAAACAATTCTACTATGGCCATGATTGCGGCTGTGCTAGGTAAAAAAGATGCGGCGTCTATAAGAGCATTAAGTGCTGACGCAGAAGAAGCACAAGATCTAGTTACAGCATCCGGTGAAGCCACTATAAAAGCCACAAAAATAGCAGGCGGTGCGATGAATACTATAATGAAAAGCAGTGATCCTGTTAATGCTACTGCTGAATTAGCACACGAGGCAGCAAAGATTATGGCAAATGCTGGTATAGGTTTGTCAAATATGGGAGCAGGAATGGGAAAATGGGCTTCGGGTCTTAAAATGGTAGCAAGACATGCAGGTACTCCACTTGTAGTAGCAACAGGTATGGGTATAATTTTTGCAAAGTTATTAACCGAGCAAGAAAAACAAGCCAGACAGTTAATAGACTTTGGTGCAGTAGTAAGTGATGTAGATCATTGGACTAACTTAAGATTTGCAACTAGAGATTTAGGAATGGGACTAAAAGACTTTAATGATTTAATGGCAGAGTCTAAACCGTTTCTTGTTCAAGCAGAAGAAAATTTATTCGAAGGTGCTTTAAGATTAGCAGAGTTTGCAAAAGAAATTGATAAAGACAAAGACCATAGAGACTTTGGAATGGGAATACAAGACCAAACTAGATTTATTACTCAAGAAATACAAACATTATATCAGCTAGGAGAAATAACTGAAATGAATGCCGCTGGTAGAAAAAGAGTAATTGATTCATATAGATCAGCAAATAACCTTGCATTATTTACTGGTGATGTTTTTGGAATGCAAAGAGAAGAAGCATTAAGATTAAGAGATGAAGCAAGAAACAATGTTGATTTAAGGGTTGGGTTGTTGCAAAATAAAGCATTTATTGAAAAAACATATGGTGAACAGGCTAGTAAAAATATTTCAGACGCAACTGGTATTGTTAGAGTATTAAATGAACAATTATTTGGTGCAGATTTTGCTGGAGCCATGGAAGGTGTCATAGCAGGATTCGTGGGTGATATTGGTTTTGATCAGACAGCGGCAAATAATATAAGCAAAACAATGATAGAAACTTTACAAGGTGCTCCAGGTGCGTCAGAAGCACTTATTGATCTTGTTGAAAAAATAGGTACAGGGCAATTTAAAACTGAAGCAGAAGTAGTTGATGCTTATAAGAAGTTTTTTAAATTAATAAAAGATGTACCATTTAAAGTAACAGCAGGTGATCCTAACCTTGAAGCACTTAACGCATTACTTGCATCAGCTAAAACAGCGGCAGGTGCTGAAGAGTTTTTAATGTCAGACACAGATACATTAACATCAGGTTTTTTTGCAGATAAAGCAGACATGTCAGATACTAGTATAGAAGTAATGAATAATATGGCAATTGCATTCCACGAAATGCAAGAGCTATTAACACCTGGATTCGGTAGCATGGCAACTGGATTTAGAACATTATCTGGAAGTTTGATGAGATTTGGTAGAGGCGTAAGCAAACTTTTTCATGGTGACGAACAAGGTGATAATAGATTTGAAACTTTTTGGGAAGAACACAGAGCTTCAATACATGACAAAAGGTTATCACAAATAAATGAAGGTAATGTTGTATCTAATGTCCAAATAGTTGAGATGCAAATTAAACAAATGAGAGAATCTACAGATGAGTTAGAAGCAATATTAGCAGGTGATTATGCACCTGATTATACAGATCCCGAAACTGGTGAAGTTATTAAGGGCGAAAAAATTAGTGATGAACAAAGACAAAACTTAGAAAACATGTTACTTGACCGACAAGATGAATTAAATGAATTATTATCATACCAAGAAAAGTTACAAGCAAAGAAAGTTGAATTATTAGGAAAAGAGGAGGCAACAGTTGAATAATGGCTGATAAAATAAATCAAATACCAATTTCAGATGATTTAATACTTCAGGTACCAGCCTGGGCAAGTGAAACAACAATGGAAGCATTGGCAATGCATTCAAGTAATGCAGTTTCTCTTACTAAAGAAATGTTAGGCGATGTTAAAAAGAACACTAAGTTAGATGATGAAATTATAGAAGCAGTAGAAAAGAATTTACAAATTGGAGTAAAAAATTCTAAGGCAAATGAAGAAAATGCAAAAGGTAGATCAAGTTTATTATTAAAAGGTGCACAGCAAATAAAAGACACTGCTACTTTCTTTGGTGATTCAGAGAAGCCATTAACTAGTATGGTTAGTGCTACTGAAGATATAGTAAAGAAACTTAAAGGAGCCACAGGCAAGTTAGACAAAGGTACAGCGGCACAAATTCCATTTGCTAAGATGATGACAAAAACTTTAGGACAAGTAGCCAACGTAGCAGTAGATATTGGGTTAGCATGGGCAGGTTGGAATGCGGCCAAGTTTGAACAGTTTGCTGAAGTACAAAAAATGATGATAGACTCCGGTGCTATTGTATATGACACTGCTGATGTATTTGATCAATTATATAAAGACAGTTTTCAAGCAGGTATAACGTATAAAAGTTTTGCATCAATTATTAGTAATTTTGGTGGAACAATGGTAGGCATAGGCGGAGATGTATCTCGAGGTGCTCAAGCATATATAGGAATGTTTAAAAGACTTTCTGATAATTCAGAAATATTAGGTGACTTGGGTATGTCAAACGTAGATTTAATGAATGCTTATGCAGGTTACATAGAAACACAACGTATAACAGGACAGTTAGATAAACAACTAGTAGGAGAAGGCGAAGCACTTGAGGCTAGTTTTAAATCATTAGTACTTGAATCAGGAGCAATAGCAAACTTAACAGCACTTACTAGAGGTGAGACAATGGCAAAAATGTTAGGCGCATTATCAGATACAAACTTAGCGGCTGGACTTGCGGCAATAGAAGATCAAGGATTAGAAAAAACAGCAGACGTAGTTGAATCTATTGCAAAACAAATTTCTCTATTTTCAGATGTTGGACCATCTGATTTATTGGGACAAGTACAAACAGCAATGAATTTAGCAACATCTCAGTTTTCTAACCAAATGGGTAATTTTGATATTATACAAGTATTAAGTACAATGGATGGTGAAGCAGTAGGTGCCATAGAAAAAATACTTCCTGGACTACTTTCAAAAATTAATGAAACAGTTCAAGATGCAGAAACTACAAATGGTAAATTATCTGAAACTTTTTTATTAGATATATTAGCAACATATGATAGAGAGAAATTAGCGGCCGCTGCGGCAGGGTCTACTGGTATCGGTAGGGTACAGAGTTTGCAAGATAGTTTATACTTAATAATGCAAAACTTTGGTAAATTAGAAGGCGTAGATATGGAAGAACAAAAAAGGATTCAAGCAGAGATGCAAAAAGCAAGTGGTACATCAACTGTAGCAATGAATGATATGTCAAAAATGTTTCTAACAGCTCAAGAATTTATTACATATCCTATGCAAGATATGGGTGAGAAGTTGGAATTTGTAACTGGATTATTAGCTGATGGTTCGGATTGGTTAAATGGTTTATTTAATGATTATAAAGAAGATAGTGATACTACAGTAGAATCTAAAGATAATACAGTAAAAAATGACACATCTAAAGTGTCAGCTACAACTGTTTTAGCAAATGTAGCTGATTTACCAGCAAATGCAACTGAAAAAGACCTTCCAATGTTGAAAGAAAGGTTGACAACTCTTACAAATTCTAATATAATAACTAATACGCCTATGGATAGGACTGGTTCGATTGCGGCAAGAAATGAAAAAGCACTAGCTGAACAGATAAGATTAACAAAATTAATGATAACATCACTTGAAAAGGAAATTCAAATAAAAGAGAATATTCAGTTCAATAAAGACGCCGAAATTGCAATGGGCTACGTAAACGGTTAAACAATAGATAAATACAAATAGAATGAGGCAAAGTACACTATGAGTTGGAAAAAACACTTTACAAGATATAATCCAATGGATGGAACAAGCGGATCAGCAAATACCAGCCGTTGGCAGAGTTGGCTACCAGAGGTATACTCGGGTCAACCGAACCGTATTGAACGTTACACACAATATGATCAAATGGATCAAGACAGTGAAATTAATGCGGCACTCGATACAATTGCAGAATTTAGTACACAATTACATGCAGAATCTAATATACCATTTGAAATTCATTATAAAACAAATCCAACTGATTCAGAAGTAACTGCATTAGAAACTACATTAAAACAATGGGTTAACATTAATAACTTTGAACGTAGAATTTTTTCTATGTTTAGATCTTGCATTAAATATGGAGATCAATTTTTTATTAGAGATCCAGAAACATATAAACTTATTGCGGTACAATCCGGTGATGTAGTAAAAACAATTGTCAATGAAAGCGAAGGCAGAAGAATTGATCAATACGTTATTAAAAATATTGCACTTAACTTACAAGAGTTAGTAGCAACAGATACTAAAAAACATCAAGATGCTACAGCAGTTAATCCTACAACAGGTTATACAGTAGGAAAAGGAAATGCAGGTATTGTAACACCAAACTCATCAGGTATGAATTCAGAATTTGCAGTAGACTCTACGCATATAGTACATGTTAGTTTATCAGATGGAATGAATAGCAACTGGCCATTTGGTGATAGTATTTTAGAACCTGTATTTAAAGTTTATAAACAAAAAGAATTATTAGAAGATAGTATTATTATCTATCGTGTACAAAGAGCACCTGAAAGACGTGTGTTCTATATTGACGTAGGTAATATGCCAGCACACAAAGCAATGGGCTTTGTTGAAAGAGTTAAAAACGAGGTACACCAAACACGTATTCCAAATATGAGTGGTGGTGGTACTAAGGTTGTTGATGCGGCTTATAACCCGTTATCAATAATGGAAGATTATTTCTTTGCACAAACAGCAGAAGGACGTGGATCTAAAGTTGAAGTTTTACCGGGTGGTGAAAACCTTGGTGAGATTGATGATTTAAAGTACTTTAATAACAAGTTAATGCGTGGACTTCGTGTACCAACATCGTACCTTCCTACTGGAAGTGAAGACGGTATAGCGGCGTTTAATGACGGACGTATAGGTACAGCAATGATTCAAGAATTCCGTTTTGCAAAGTATTGTGAAAGATTACAACTAACACTACAACAATCATTAGACCGTGAGTTTAAATTATTTTGTAAACACAGAGGACTAGATATTAGTGCTAGTTTATTTGATTTATCATTTACTGAACCACAAAGTTTCTCACAATATAGAACAATTGAAATTGATGCACAAAAAGCAAATCTATTCAGTTCTATTGAAGGTGTTCCTTATCTATCAAGAAGATTTATACTTGCAAGATACTTAGGACTTAACGAAGAAGAAATGGTTGAGAATGAAAGAATGTGGAAAGAAGAAAACCAAGCAGGTAATAAACCATCGGGCTCAGCAACCGGTGACTTGGGTGGAATGGGATTACGAGGCTCAGACGTAGATAGTTTCCAACCTACTGATGTTGACGCAGAAAATGCAGAACCCGAATCCGACTTAGGAGACACTGGCGGTGCAGATGCACCAGATGCTGGTGGAGATACAGGAGTACCAGACGATGCGATTTAATGAATTAGCACAAAACGCAAAAGATGATAACTTCAATAAATGGGACGAAGATGATACTCGTAGACCTAAGTTGACGTTAAAACATTTAAATAAGATGCGAAATAGACGTGAAATGACACGATCTGAACATGCAGATAAGATAGAAGACGTGCAATTACAGTATGGCGCTAGCCAAGATACAGAATAAGTAATACACATACATAACTACAAAAATTACAGCCGTGGCGTCAAAACCACGGTTTTTTTTGTATTTAAGACATCTTACCGTAAACCAAGACTAAATACATACGTTATAACCTCGATAAAGGAGAATGTCAAATGAGTACTCGCGAACGTTATATTAAAGTAATAGAAAGCCTAGTTAATGGTGAGGAGGCTAAAGCTTCTGACCTTTTACACGAAGCATTCGTAGAAAAAGCACGTGAAATCTGGAATGACCTAGTCGAAGCAGACGAAGTTGTTGAAGATGAAGTAGCGGAAGAAGATATAGATGAAGCAATAGGCGACGAAAAAGCTGACGACTTCATTGACGACATCGAAGAAGATGATGACGAAATTGAAGCAGAAGAGATGTACGGTGAAGATGACGAGGGCGAAGACGCACCCGAAGCTGAACTAACAGAACCAGAAGCTGAAATGGAATTATCAGATGAAGATGGCGAAGCTGATATGGACGGTGACGGCGAAGTAGACAGTCACGAAGAAGATCACGCAGAGATTGAAGATAAGTTAGTAGACGTCGAAGACGCACTAGCTGATCTAAAAGCAGAATTTGCTAAAGTAATGGGCGACGAAGCTCCAGCAGAAGAGCCAGAAATGGAAATGGAACCAGAAATGGACATGGAAATGGAACCAGAAATGGAAATGGAACCAGAAATGGAAGAAACTGCTGTTGTTGAGGACACTAAAGCTGAAGATACTGAATCTGATAAAGAAGAAGTAGAAGAAGCAAAAGATGAAGCCGATGAAAAAACAGAAGAAATCGAAGAAGGTGCAGAACTAAAAGCAGCTCCAGTTAGTATGCCAGCAGGCGATGACGGTAAAGCGTCACCAGTTGCAGGTAAAAACGACATGGGCGGCAAAGCAGTAGACATGTCTAAGAAATCTTCAGACGGCAGCAAAAAAGGCCTAACAGGCGATGCTAAAGATATGAACGTTGATGGCCCACAAGAGGCAGGCGATCTTAAAGCAGAACCAAAAGGTCATGGCGCTGAGAAAAAAGGCAAAGCTGAATAATTATGCTTACACTTAAAGAGAACCTAACATATGATCAGGCTAAAATCATAACTGAGACAGCTCAGGACGGTAAAAGTCTTTTTATGCAAGGTATCTTTGTACAAGGCAATACTCGCAACCAAAACTCAAGAGTTTACCCAGTAACTGAAATTTCAAAAGCCGTTAAGGCAATACAAGAAAAAATAGAAACTGGATATTCGGTTTTAGGCGAGGCAGATCATCCAGATGATTTGCAAGTTAATTTAGACCGTGTCAGTCACATAATTGAAAAAATGTGGATGGACGGTCAAGACGGTTATGGTCGTTTAAAACTGTTACCTACTCCAATGGGAAATATTTGTAAAACCCTTATAGAAAACGGAGTAAAACTTGGCGTTTCGTCAAGAGGTAGTGGAAATGTAACAGAAAGCGGCAATGTTAGCGAGTTTGAAATTCAAACAGTTGATCTTGTTGCTAATCCAAGTGCACCAGATGCTTACCCAGACCCTTTATATGAACAGATTATGAATGGTAAACGTGGTAACATCTTACTTGACGTTGCATCCGCAGTAAAAGACGATAAAATAGCAAATCAATACCTCCAGAAGGAAGTATTACAGTTCATTGAAAAACTAAACATTAGGAGAAGCTAAATGGCTAACAACGCAATAGAACAACTCCTAAGTTCAGAAGTCCTATCTGAGGAAGTGCGTTCAACACTTTCAGAAGCATGGGAAGCAAGATTAGGTGAAGCTCGTGAAGAGATCACTGCCGAATTACGTGAAGAATTCGCTAACAGGTATGAAACTGACAAAACGCAAATGGTGGAAGCACTAGATGCAATGGTATCAGATACAATTAAAACTGAATTAGCAGAATTTTCAGCAGATAAAAAAGCGGCAGTTGAAGCTCAGGTAGAGTATAAACGTAAAATCGCAGAACATGCAGAGCTCCTTGATAAGTTTGTTATGGAAACACTTAAAAAGGAAATTGGCGAACTACGCAACGACAGAAAACTTCAAGAAGGCAACTTTGAGAAGTTAGAAGACTTTGTGATGGAACAACTTACTTCAGAACTTAATGAATTCCATAAAGACAAGAAAGACCTTATTGAACAAAAGGTAAAACTTGTTGCAGAAGGTAAAGAAATGATTACCAAAGCGAAAACTGACTTCATAGACAAGGCTTCTACAAAACTAGCTACTATTGTTGATAAGACACTTACAACAGAATTAGGTACGTTAAAAGAAGATATTAAGCAGGCAAAAGAAAATATGTTCGGACGTAAATTGTTCGAAACTTTTGCAGCTGAGTTTATGGGTTCACATATCGCTGAAGGAACACATATTTCAAAACTTTCAAAAGAACTTTCGGATGCGAAGACTCAAATTGAGGAATCGCAAAAAGAAATTCAAGCTAAAGAGGCAAAAATTACTGAAGCAACAAAAGAAGTTGCTAAAATTAATGAAAGCCGTGAGCGTGAGGCAGTTATAACTGAACTTATGTCTCCTTTGGCCAAAGATAAACGTGAATTAATGAACAACTTACTTGAAAGCATAGCTACAAGCAAGTTAAAAGCCCAATTCAACAAATACCTACCAACGGTACTTAATGAGGCAGGCACAACTAAATCACAAAAACTAACAGAATCTCAGAAGACTGAGATTACCGGTAACAAGGCTACCACTACGCAGGCAACTGAAAGTGAAGCCGAAATTATTAACCTTAAAAAGTTAGCAGGAATCAACTAAGGAGAATTCCAAATGACACAGAATCTATTTGAAAATTGGGACGTTACAAAAGACGCCCTTACAGATGGCTTAGAAGGTAACAAAAAGGTTGTAATGGAATCAGTTCTTGAAAACACTAAGAGCTACCTTTCAGAATCAGCTACAGCTGGCACAACTATGGCGGGTAACGTTGCATCACTTAACAAAGTGATTCTTCCAGTTATCAGACGTGTGATGCCAACAGTTATCGCAAACGAACTTGTAGGCGTACAGCCTATGACAGGTCCAGTAGGACAAATACATACACTAAGAGTAAGATATGGCGAAACAGCATCAGGCGTTTCAGCAGGTGATGAAGCACTATCTCCATTTGCAATTGCAAAAGGATACTCAGGTGATGCAAACGCATCAGCAGGCGCAGCAACTTCAACTTCTTCTTTAGAAGCAGATGCTGGAAAGAAACTTTCTATCCAAGTATTGAAGCAAACAGTTGAAGCGAAAACTCGTAAATTGAGTGCTCGTTGGACGTTTGAAGCAGCTCAAGACGCAAACGCAATGCACGGTCTAGACGTTGAAGCAGAAATTATGCAGGCACTTGCCCAAGAAATTACTGCTGAGATTGACCAAGAAGTGATTGGTTCACTTCGTACATTAGCAGGCGCGGCTACTGATACATATGACCAAGGGTCAGTATCAGGTACAGCAACTTTCGTTGGAGACCAACATGCGGCACTAGCAGTTCTTATAAACAGATCAGCTAACCTAATCGCGGCAAGAACACGTCGTGGCGCAGGTAACTATGTCGTTGTTTCACCAACTATGTTAACAGTACTACAAAGTGCAACAACTTCAGCGTTCGCAAGAACAACTGAAGGACCTTTTGAAGCTCCAACAAATACTAAATTTGTAGGTACTTTGAATGGCACTATGCGTGTTTTTGTTGACCAGTACGCGGCAGATAATGCTCCAGTACTAGTTGGCTATAAAGGCGACGGTGAAATTGATGCGGCAGCATTTTATTGCCCATACATTCCATTAATGTCTTCAGGCACAGTATTAGATCCGGCAACATTCGAGCCAACAGTATCATTTATGACACGTTATGGCTATGTTGAGCTAAATAACCAGGCTTCATCTCTTGGTAATGCGGCGGACTACGTTTCTAAAATTGATGTTAACGCAGGCAACTTGTCATTCCAGTAATATTTTACTAGAATACAATTTTTTACATAAAAATAGGCTCAGAAATGGGCCTATTTTTTTGGCTGTGGATAAAATTAAAAAAAAGATTAAAAAAAAGGTTGACCTTTAGGCAAAACTGTTATATATTAAATACATAAGTAACAAAAAA
>Ga0315318_10001082_pt1 | contig 11820 bp, 11 predicted proteins | sample M1200m3416metaG_FD_203703 | JGI IMG/M metagenome (GOLD analysis project Ga0315318, IMG submission 203703) | Ammonia-oxidizing marine archaeal communities from Monterey Bay, California, United States - M1 200m 3416 | ecosystem: Environmental > Aquatic > Marine > Coastal | place: USA: California... | reverse complement strand
ATCTGTGATAACCCATTGAGTATTATCAAAGAACATAAACCAACCATTATCATTACCATATACAGGCTTTCCGTTAATAAGAGTCATGATACTACGTAATTATGGTAAAAATACCGTTAGCACTAGCTACGTCCCCTGTGAAGCCCGTTATTTCGTATGTGGTCGCCCAGTAAGGTAAGCTAGTTCCTGACTGCCCAGTTAGGTTGGTAGAGTTAGAGGAGCCAAAGTTGTCTCCTACAGAGCTTCCCCCATTTGCTGACCAGTTTCCTGTGTTATCATAAGCAGTATCTGTGATAATCCATTCCCAAACACCATCCCAGAACATATACCAACCATTGCCGTTAGAGTAAGTTGGTAATCCGTTTTCAGAATTTCCGTCCAAAGTATAAGTACCATTAGCGCCTGCTGCGATTCCCGTAAAACCTGTCACTTGCGTTACCGCCTCAGGAGTTGCGCTACTGTTGGAACTACTGGATATGGAACTACTGGATATGGAACTACTGGATATGCTAGAGAATGAAGATGCAGAGCTATCAGAACTACTGGAGCTGCTCATACTACTGGAGCTGTTTGATGAGCTGCTCATACTACTGGAGCTGTTTGATGAGCTGCTCATACTACTGGAGCTGTTTGATGAGCTGCTCATACTACTAGAACTAACACTGCTGGAACTAGACGACGAGCTAAAGCTACTAGAGGAACTACGAGAGCTGCTCACACTACTAGAGCTACTAGAGGAACTACGGGAGCTGCTTAAGCTACTTACACTATTTGAGGAGCTGCTTAAGCTACTTACACTATTTGAGGAGCTGCTTAAGCTACTTACACTATTTGAGGAGCTGCTTAAGCTGCTAGAACTATCACTGCTGGAGCTAAACGATGAGCTAGAGGAATTACTACTATTTGATGAGGCTGAGGAGCCTCTAGGTTGTGCTATACCTCTTTGATTTTCGAACTCAGGACCTGCTCTATAAAAGCTATTACCAATATCATGACTTCCATTACTAACCCAACTTCCGCTCTTATCATAAGCAGTATCTGTGATGATCCACTCAGAACCATCATAAAACATAAACCAACCACTACCATTTGAATAGGTTGGTTGGCCATTCATACTAGACCCATCCAATAAATATTGACCATTCACGGAAGCTTTAGAGTCGACGAACCCAGACATTAACACTTCTGTATTTAAGAAACCATCAGCCGCCAAAGGCCCGATCGTAAATAATAAACTACCTAAACCGGCAAAGGTGATCTGAAAATCACAACCTTCCGAGGTTGTTACACGTGTAAAATTGCCTGGGTTTGTTAACTCTATTTCTTTATTAGGTAGCTTTAATATTAATCCTGGATGGTTTGTACTAAAAGTAACTACTGCCTGAATATCTGAAAGTGTTATCGTCGCCTCATCTCCGGGGTTCTCTAGCCTGAAGGATGTTAGATTACTATGGCATCTCATAATATATGAGTCCCCAGAATTTAATTCTACATCCGCAGGCGTATGTGGTGACGATGTCTCTGTTGTAGTAGGAGCTGTCTCTGTTTGAGGTATTGTGCTCTGTATTGCATACTTAGCTGTGCTTAAAGGTATTGGTGCTTCTTTTTTCTCTATACCAAGCGGTATGTTATATATAATATTATCTCGCTGTACTAGACTTACCGTAATATGAGAAACCAATGGTTGTTTTCCTCTAAATTGAAACTTATCAACCTTTTCAACAACGAAACGCACATCATCATGATGCTGTAATAATATATCAAATTGATCTATTTCAGGGTCGGATGCGTGTCTAAACACATATTGAATTTTATCATCCTCTCCTTCTCCCGTTTGTCTCGGTTTTACTTGTTCTGTCTTCTTTGTGATATTCTCTAAATAAACCTCTACTGGCTCGTCATAACCCCCTATTATTCCGGTGTTGTAACATGTTACACAGTTTGGGTTTAAAATCTGACCAGTATCGCCATCTCTACACGTAGTACAAGGATCCCCCTCTAAAAGTCTTTTATATATAAATAACCTTGTTCCCGCTCTTTTCATATGAACCCGCTCAAGATTCATTATATGCCGAGCTATGCCAAGTTCTTGTTTATTTAAAAACCCATCTTCTTGAAATCTAGTTCTCTGGGCACTTGTTATGCTTAAATCCTCACCGAGATTTAAAGGGTAACATACATCAGCATCATTCGTAATAGCTAGATCTGTTTCTAAACCTTCTTCTTTCTTTGCAAATTGCAAAGGATCTCTGCCTCTTGCCGCAACCCATCCAGAGTAATAGGCCTTTCCCCTGCTTCTCAGCAATACCTGATAGTGCCATGTTCTTCCTCTAGAACCTTTATAAGCATCCTCATCTAAGAAACTATACTCGTTCAGGCCTGGTACAGCCAAAAGCGGGGATGTCACATACTTGGTATTTGTATGACCATCAGGAGACCTTCGTATTAGAAAGTCAGAGCAAGAAAAATCTAAACCGGCTATATCTAGGATCCATGTTACTAGACAAGCGCCGCTTGCGTGATCTGGCTCTGCTACTACGCTTGTAAAAGGATTCTCTTCTCCTAGGTGGGTCATCCAATTTGTCCCCAAGCACCCTGGTAATTTATATAAGTCTTACGTGAGGAGGCCAAGGTTACAAATTCTTCTTTAAATGCTTTTATATTGGCCGTTAAATGTGCTATGCGTCTTTTGTTTAAATCTACCTGCATACCGCCGGCATTGTAATCTAAATCTTCTTTTTGTAGTTTTTGTATCTTTGAGAGATACAGGTAATACGATATTCCATTAACAAATATTGTTGGATATGGAAGACAGTCGTCGCATTTAGTGAGTACAATAGTACCTACGTATGGGGGTATCTCATTCCAATTAGCGACTGCCAAATGTCTTGCATGATCTATCTCCTCATCTGTAAAAAACAACTCTAAGTCTATAGAATTATCGTCAATCATCCTATCTAACACAAAACGTCTAATAGCCTCGTTAGAAGTTAAACAGCCATGGGCGGGCGGGCAGTCTGTTGTTTCTTGAGCGGCAGGCGTAGTACTAACTAATACAGCAGGATCAAATACTATAGTAGCTTCTTCTCCTACGCCGCCTGTAAACCGTATATTTTTCTTCGAACTCGTTAGTATGAGCGTGCCGCCAGAAACTAGATCTAAAAAGCCTCCTTTAATACTTGTATCCTGTGTGTTACCTATATCGACTCCTACATCAAATATAAAGCTTCCATACGCTGTGAACGTTATAGAGTGGGAATACCCACATAGCGCGAGTATAAATTTTTCAGATGTTTGATTAAATTTATGTAAAATATTTGTACCATCCCACACTTCGAAAAAATTATTATTATTTTTTATCTGTATAGAGCAATTAAGGTCTGAGGACGGCTCATCTAAATCATTAGTGATCTCCGGAATATCGGTGTCATTAGTTATTGCGGTCGCTACGTCTATATCATTCGACCCACTAGGAGACAGCCCCAGACCTTCGAGAAAACTTTCTACCTCAGCATCTGAAATATCATCACTATCCGTTACAGGCTCCGTCGTGTCTTCTACGATGTCTGCGCCCACACTAGAAGAGCTAAAACTGCTGCTACTACTTATCTTCCATATACGCCCCTCCATATCCATATTATGGGTATGGCGTAACTCCCAGGGTATGGTGTGGAAAAATCCAGTAATACTCGAGCTAGAGCTACTTACGCTACTGGAGCTGAACGAGGAGCTGGAACTGAACGAGGAGCTGGAACTACTTACGCTACTGGAACTGAACGAGGAACTGGAGTTACTGGAGCTGACCGAGGAGCTGCTAGAACTTTGAGAGGAGGAAGAACTTTCTGAAGAACTGCTTGAGCTTTGAGAGGAGGAAGAACTACGCGAGGAACTAGAGCTGCTCTCACTGCTAGATGGAGAACTGCGTGAACTATGAGAGCTGATACTGCTCTCACTGCTAGACGAACGACTGCTCATACCTCCGTAGGCTTATTCGGCCAGGCTATCCATGTACTCTTTTACGCAAGCGGCTTTTTCCAGAAGAGACATATTAGCAGCCCTATGAGGTCCTACAACCTCATTAAAACCTGCTAAAAACTCCGGCTGGTCAAAGGCCTGCGCATACAAAGCTGACTTATAGAACGCGTCAGTCTGGGTCACGTTAAAACCTCTATCAAGACATTCGCCTATAAAGCCTTCTTCAAACTCTTTATCTGTAGGTGTTAATTTCATAGCCTAATTATTACTTAGTATAACTAATTTGCAAACATATTAAGAAACATCTTCTTCGGTTAACACAAGGTACTCGCCAATATTATCACTCAAGTGCTTTATAGTTTCTAAAAAAGCTGTTTTTACTTCTTCCTCTTCTTCCATTTCTCTGTATTGGTCGTATAAATCTAATATGAAATCTGTAGTTATCTCATAAGCTACCGTAGCTTCTACGCCATCGTCAGACATAGCAGTATCATGGCATACAACCAAGATACAGTAAATAAAAAAAGGCCCTCTAAAAAGAGGGCCTTTTTTAAATGTGAAACTAACTCTCCTGGATCAGGTGAAGTTAACTTTAGCACAACCGGCCAAATTGGCGAACGTGACGCTAAGAGTCTCACGAGCGCTGAAGCGAAGAATATCCTTCTTCTTTTCAACGTACATCGTAGGATCTTGAAGCGTGTAGAAACGACCAAGGTACTCCGGCTCTGCGAAGATGTAACACGTGTCATCAGGGATGATATCCCTCTTGATGGTGAACAAGTGACGAACTCCGAAGATTTCGGCTTCTTGCAACGCACCCAAACCATCAGTCAAGAGGGTTTGTGCGAGATCACCACCAATTTCAGCACGATCCATGGTAAGGAACGACTTAGCAGTCTTGCGGTTCATCAGAATGACACTGTTGTTCAAACTGAGATCTTCAAGAACGCTGAGAACCTGAACGTAGTCTTCCCTAGAGAAGAACGTACCAGCAGCAGCACCGGTCTTAGCGACATTGATGTTCTGATTGAAACCAGTAGCAGTGGAAGCTTGCCCAGCAGTTCCTACGATTGAATCAACCGTATTAATGAACTGGTAGTCTTCCTCAGCTTGCATGTCTCGCAGAGCATTGTCGGTAATGACCTTACGAAGATCCATACGGTAAGTACGCAACTCGTTGATATCCTTAGTGAACTCCGGAGTGGTGATCACGTTAAAGGAACAAACGAATTTGTTACCATAGTAGAACGACGTATCTGCACTATCACCGAAAGGAATGCTCTTGGCACCCTTGGAGCCAGGCTCCATGTCTTCGATGATCACAGGACGATCATGGTCAGGCACGCGATCCAAGCCATCATTGGTCACAGTCTTGGGAGGAAGGATGTTTCTTGCGAAACCGTCTTCCCTGATTCTGCGACGAATCATGTTACTTGCAGCACTTGCAGCGTTTTTAATTTGGCCATCCTCTGCGTCTGTAATCGCATCAAGGATTTCACGATTCATTACTTCGATATTAATGTCTTCTTCCATCGTATTATCCTCCTTATGCGGTTACGAAACCTACGACAACCGAGTTGGCTGGAGAAGCTTCAGTGTTTTGAGCCATGTTTTCGACGTTAGCGTCATACTGACCTTCGGAAAGATCAGACTTAACACCTCGAGCATATCCGAGAACAACTCCTCCAGGATCCTGGTTACTGCCATCGACAGTCAAAGAACCAGGTGTGGACGAAGCAACCAATGCAGACCCTTGAGCGGGAGCAGTGTTACCTTGTACAAAGTATCCGGTTTCGATGTGGTAGTCGCCATTCAAGTCGAAGCCAAGAAGCTTTCCACATGATACGACGTCTGGATCTGCTCCATCGTGATACGCAATATACGCGTTACCTGCGGCGGCGATTCCGCCTGCAGCACTAAGAATCCATTGATCTTCGCCGCCTACTACTTCCGTAGTAATGACTTGGCCTGATCTGATCGTTACGCCATCTTTGATGGGCAGCGAGCGAGAGAGCGCACTAGTTTCGTTGCCTCCGTACCCTCGTACAACGTTTACGCGTGGTTTATTACGCTTAACTGGATTCCAGTCCGTTGTTTGGGTATGAGTGCTATATGACTTTGCTGTTGGCATAGTATCTAGTCTCCCTATTTTTTATTTGGTTATTAATCTTTCAGTCTAGTCCACCCATCAGGGTCGACAGAATCAACTGAACTTTGTTTTGAAATACCTACACCACTATTAGGTAGTGAAGTTGACACTTCTGAAATTTTGTCCAACAAGTCCAACACAGTACTAGGATCTTTCTTTATCTCTTCAGATACCTGTTCTGAGTATACCGGGCTTATGTAGGACAGTTTAACAAGTTTTTCTACTGTGCTATTAATCTTTTCATCAGAGAAAGCTGGCATCAAATCTTCTGATGCTTCTTCTACCTTCTTGGCAGCTTCTTCTTTTTCTGCAGCAACCTTCTCAAGTAAAATGTTATTCTCAGAAAGTTCTGCTACTTTTTGTTGTAGTTCTTCTTTCTCTTTTACAAGAGTTTGCACCAATTCCATAGATTCCTCTATGTAATCAGCGGCTAAGGTTTCTGTATCTGTCATAATAGCTACGTATTGTAATTACTTAGTTTCTTCTTCAAATGCTTTCTTTACAAGAGCATTAACAGAGGCAAGCTTTTCAGCTTCTTCAGGAGGCATTCCTTCCATTCCCATTCCGCCTTCCATTCCGCCTTCCATTCCGCCTTCTGGTGGCATTCCTTCTTCTCCGCCACCTTCAGCTCCTGCTAATTCTTGCAAAATTTGTTCAGCCATTTGTGGATCAAGCTCACCGGATTCAACCATTTCCATGATTACTTGAGCAACCTCATCTAGACTTACATCTTCTAGTCCGCCGGCTTCGCCTCCTTCTGGTGGCATTCCTTCTTCGCCTCCCATTTCTCCGCCCATTTCTCCGCCCATAGCTTCAGGACCCATTGGCATTTCTCCGCCAGCGTCCATAGCCATAGCAGCTTGTTTGCATCCAAGTTCATAAGCTTCTACTTCTGCTGGATGTTGGAAATTTGAGATATTGCTATTATGAGCAATAAGCATTTTCTCAATATCCTTCATATCATCATCAGATGCTGACTTAAGCAACTCATCAGTCTGCCAAGCAACTTTAGCCTCTTCTTGGGCCATGGCTTCTTCATACATTTCAAGCTCTTCAGCTTCTTTAATCAAATTTTCTGCAGCTTCTCTTCCAAACTCACGATCGGCAAGATTGTTGACCAACTGGCGACCTTCTTCATGTTGCATGACAAGGTTAGCGATCTTAAGATAAGCATTAGCATTTTCATCAAAATTAGCGGCAACTTCTTCAGCTGGTAATTCAGGAAGAGTCTCGGCAGATTTTTCTTCAGTAGCTTCTTCAGTAGCTTCTTTCTTAAGAAGCTTGTCCTTAATAGCGTCAGCTAGTTGTTTCGCTTTAGAAGCGGTCTTAGCTACGCTAGGATCGGTAGGACTACTAACAGCCTCATCTTTTGCGTCTCCGTCTGCTGCGGTATGCCCACCTTCTCCGGCTCCGTTAGGTGCCTTTCCAGAAGCTTCTCCTTTACCACCCTTACCTGGGATGTTGTTCTCTGCATTACCGTCTGAGTTCTGAGTTTCAAGACCAGCGGATGGCAATACCATCTTTTCAGCAGAATCGCCGTCATGCTTCTCTACACCAGGAGCGGACTCTTCTTGAGGGTCTGTTTCAGGTACTGGGTCATTTTTAGCAGCTTCTTTAGCTTTATCAGAAACTTCCTCAGAAGCCTTCTTTTCATTATAAAAGGAAGCAATACGCCCCTTCAAGTCATCAAGTGTCCAAATGTCGTCGCTCATAGTATTAAAGAATGAATAGATTTGTAATTTACAATAGTGGTTTATTATTAGTATCGGTTTTAGAATGTCAAGTGTAAACAGACTAAACCAAATTGTGATAAGCCATAGTTAAGTACCTAGGCTCATCAAAAGCAATACCAAAACTTTGCATAGATTTTACAGTAGCCAGCTTATAAGCTCCATAAAGAGCAAGCGACTTTTCAGCCTCTTTTTTATCGACATCAGAAAACTCTTCATCGGCGCTAGCAAGCTTCATAATATGCATTTTTGGTTTAGACGTTATGGTAATTCTTATAATCTTTGTAAGATCAGGCCGGTCTACGTGTGAATGTTTAGCAGCTACGCCATCCATAAGTTTTTGGACTTCATCATCGCCAGAGTCGCCTGCTTCTTGCGCACCTGAGCAAGCAGAGAACATTGGCATAATATCACCAGGAAGCGAAGAGCCTCCCATAGAACCACCAGAACCAATAAGGTTTTTAAATATACTAGCAATACCTCCTCCGCCTCCTCCTCCTCCGCAAGAGCAAGCAGCTTTATAAAAACTAGAGTTCTTAATATCACTTTCACTTTTGTCGTGAACGTAAGCAAGGAACGTACTAAAGGGAAGGATAGCTCCAGCTTTGGCTAGCTTTCTAAACATAGTCCCGGGCTGTAGTGATCTCATTGCATTAAGCTCTTCCCGAGAAACATCTTCTTCGTTTACTAGGTTCTCAAGAGCAAATTTAACGTACTCGTATTTCTCATCCTTAGGTACATCTGCTCCTTGTAGCACATCTGCAACATAAGACTCAGCACTAGCGAGTTTATGTAGTATATTAAGATCTTCCGAAGAAAAAGATGTTGTGAAGTCTGGAATACGTACTCCCTCTTCTCTGGCAAGCTCGTCACTAAAGATAATAGGAAGTGTTGTAGATGCAGCCTTCTTTAGCTCATCATCGAATGCATACTCGATATAGTGAGCAATCCTATCTGCAGGATTCTTTACACGAGAGATGTCAAAAAACGTGGGTTTATCGTTAATAGCATAAGCAAACTTCTGAAACTCTGGAATATACTGATTCATCTTTTTCTTAAGATGATCGCAGTAAGAAGCAGATTTAGTAGCTACGTTATCGCATACATTACATCGGTCGTTGGGGACACGAGCAGACATGCTAAAGCTTAGGGCTTTCCCTTCTTTAGCTAGTGCATACTCTTCTTCTGCTTTTTTCTTATCGCCATGGATGATGAGCTCAATCCTGCCCATATCCTCATTGTAAGCAGAAGCTTTTACAATACCTATGGATTCCTTTGCGTCACGATTATTATGCTCTCTAAAGAAATGCCCATTGGATACAAAAGTATCGTGGTAGTTAGAGTTAGCTTTTTTAGGCCAGTAGTCGCCATTGCGATTCTGTCCATAAGTCTCGCCATCTCCCATTGCAATAAGATGAACCATGAAATGGTCCTTATCGGGCATGTTATTCTCTATAAGCTCTCTAGATACTGCAGAAGATGAAGCCTCTTTTATATGAGAAGAATCGTCAACGAGGTTAACGATCTTTCCGGCTGCTTTTACGAGTTCTTCTTGATCAAATTCAGGATGGTGTACTTTTATCATAATTACTCTTCGTCAAGATCTAGATCATCATAGGCACGCTCATTATTCTTATGCCCGGTTAAATAGTCTGCTACTGTTTTACCGCCCCAAGCGCCTCCAGCTGCTGCACCTCCTATGCCTAATAGCTTCAAAATTGCTCCTGCTCTTCCGGCAGTTCTTCCCACAGTGCCTTTATTAAAAATATTACTTAAAAGCTCTTTTGATCTTCCTCCAAAACCTTGGCCCGTATTGTCCCAGGGGATGCCCCCGCCCCAACCGCGACCGCCTTGATATTGCGTTGGGTTTTTCGCATCGTTGTAGCTTTTTATTTTGTAAAGCAAATCTCGTGCTTTCTGCTTTGTCGTCTCAGCTCCGTATGGGGTACCTCCTGAGTGGACGCCTGGCGTGGAAAGATGGTCTATTATCCTTCTTATCTCTTCTTTTTTCAATGTCGAAAAAGCTTTGCCCTCGTCTAGGCCTAGTATTGTTGTAGTTCCGTCAGCATTAATAAAGTCTGGGAGATTGTGCATGTTCTTACGAGCTTTATTATACATTCTAAGCTCATCGCCTTTTAGCTTACCAACACCTAATGGAGTACCTTTTGGCTCAAGTGGATTACCACCGCCCATCATTTTATTAGCCAAGTAACCACTACCAACACCAGCACCTCCTGCTGAAAGATAACCTATTAAACTAGAATTTCCGTAATCTTCTTTAACATCTTCTTCTCTAGGTTTGGCTGCGTCAGACAACGCTTTTACACCCGCCGACAAACCAAAACCACCAGCTCCTCCCAAAAGAGTCCCAAGCAAAGCGTTCTTCAAAAGACGCATCCTTCGCTCTCCTGGAGACTCTCCTACATGCGAACCAGAGAGCACACCTCCCATAATCCCACCAGCACCAGCACCAATAAGAGCGGTTAAAAGCTGTCCTTTTAAATCAGGATCCATAGCATCCAAGGATGCTTTGATCTTACTGCCTGTGTTTTCTAATACGCTCATTTTTATGAAGATAGTCTTTTTTGCACGTTTTCGCGATCATCCTTTTTACCATATAGAGACTGCTGCGTAACACTTCGATTATTATCAACCTTAGCTGCGTCCATTTCCGCGCTTGAGTATTGCTGGGCGTCAAATATGGCCAAGCCATCGTGCTGTACCATACTTCTTAGTGTGACCCGAGCTACATTAATATCACTTGCTAACTCAGGAGCCAATTGACGTAGGGTATTATAAGCTTCAACAACTTTCTCAGGGTCTGCATCAGCTAGGATCTCATCCGTAGCTAAAAGATTTTGCAAAACGGCGGCTTGCTCTACATCACGCAAATTCAGATCATATTCTTTTTGATCTTTATTTTCCGTATCTGCAAATTCGGCTACAGAGCCTAATAAAAAATCTTTAAAACTACTAGGACCTTTTTGAACAATGTCGCTGTTTCCTAGGGCCCCAATAAGACCTTCTCCTTTACTGCCAGAGCTTAAATCTTTTTTTTTAGATGCAGAAGCAGCCTCACTGCTGCCGCCGCCAGAGCCGCCTCCGCCATCTGCGATAGCTTTTGCTATTACAGATAAATTTTTATCCTTAGGTACATTAACATTTACAGTAGGTGCGGAGTGAGCTGATTTAATATTTTGCTCATCATCCGATAACTCGCTTAAATGAGATTTTTGGAACTCAGCTTTTTTAGCTATACCAAGCTCGTTAATCTTATTCTGAATCTGTCCTATAAGATTTAAAGAAGCGTAGTCTTCCACAAGACGCGATTTACCGGAGTCGCTGGCTCTCTTTACTGTAAGATATTTTGTATCCTCTAGATAAGAAGCGAGCATGTCACATGCTTCTTTGGCATTTCCTTCAAAGTAATATAAAGCATCTTGTTCTACTTTATCAAAGTTAGCTGATTTGGTTTGTATCTCTCCGGAGAAGTCTTCAGCTAAATCTCTAATATCCTCTTTAAGCTCAAAGACTAACTGATTCAAAGTATCCGTATTTGTTTTATTATGGCATTCTTTTTTAAACTTATTACGAATGTCAGAAGCTAGCTTTATTTCTTGCTCCCCCAAAGACGATTCTACTGGTATCTCTTTCACCATGCCTCCAAACAAATCCTTTGGTACTCTCTTTGACTGACTAAGACTAGAAAAGCTATTATTAGAATAATCAGACTTTGCTTCTTTTGTGTAAGCTTCAAGAAGATCTTCCACATCTAAAACTTTAAAGCTGTCGCCACGCTTATCAGATGCAGATTTGTCTAGATAGTTAACAGTCTTAGCTGTGTTATAAACTTGGCCAAGCTTCTCTAATAGAGCCGGAGCTAGATTCTTTTTATTAGCAAACTTAAGAAAAACTTCTTTAACATCCCCAGATTTTTTGATCTCTGGAATTAGGTCCTCAAACCAA
>Ga0315318_10001079_pt1 | contig 11826 bp, 10 predicted proteins | sample M1200m3416metaG_FD_203703 | JGI IMG/M metagenome (GOLD analysis project Ga0315318, IMG submission 203703) | Ammonia-oxidizing marine archaeal communities from Monterey Bay, California, United States - M1 200m 3416 | ecosystem: Environmental > Aquatic > Marine > Coastal | place: USA: California... | reverse complement strand
AATTATGTATGCATTTTCTTTGATTGCATCCTTGAGCGTCTTTTCTAGTTGTTTTTTTATCATGTTGCTTGTACGAACAACTCAATTTTAGCGACTTATAAATTATTGAGACTAGTATCCACGGCTATTACGATCTGGCTTGTCAATATTGGGATTTCTAAAGCCGTGTTTTTCCATCATGTGGTTTAAAAATCGTATATCATTATCAAATTTCTCACCACATACAGAACAATTTGCCATGTTCGTACACAATGTAGCAGTAACTTATAGTTAATTGAAGTAAGATGATGCCAGCACTGTTGCTTCCCAACGGCTTTCGCATGTTAGTAACACAGCAGCGACATTTGGTTTGACTTCCAAGTTCGGAACGGGATTGGGTCGCACCCAAACGCTATGGCCGGCTTAATATTTCAACAAATTATCTTTCATAATAAGCTAACTAAAAAATCATGAATGACTTTTTTTGATTAGAGTATCATAGAAGTATAAATTAAAGCGAGAGCGATTAACGTTATGACACATCGTGTTGCCGTATTAGACAAGGAATTATGCCAACCCAAAAAATGTGGGTTAGAGTGCATAAAATATTGTCCTGTGAATAAATCAGGAGCAGATTGTATTGTTCTCAATGAAGAGACCAAAAAAGCAACCATAGATGAAAACATTTGCAATGGTTGTGGTATTTGTGTTAAAGTGTGTCCATTTGATGCAATTACAATTGTGAATTTAGCTAGTGAATTGAAAACAGACAAGATTCACCAGTATGGGATGAATTCTTTTAGATTGTACAAACTTCCAACTCCAAAGAAAGGAGAAGTTGTTGGATTACTAGGAAGAAATGGTATGGGAAAAAGTACGGTTGTGAATATTCTTTCAGGAATTTTAAAACCCAATCTTGGTAATTATGAACAACCACCAGAATGGGATGATGTTTTAAAGTATTACAAAGGTACAGAGTTAAAAGCACATTTTGAAAAAATAAAAAATGGCAATATTAGAGCATCAATTAAACCTCAACAAGTGCATACCATTGCAAATGCATTTGATGGAACCGGGAAAGAACTTTTAGATAAATTTGATCAAAGAGGAATTTCTCGAGAGCTAGTTAAACAATTAGGATTAGAAAATTCTTTAGAACAAAATCTCAAAGAACTTAGTGGAGGAGAACTTCAAAGATTATCAGTTGCAACTGCAGCATCAAGAGATTCTGATTTTTACTTTTTTGATGAACCATCATCTTACAATGATATATTTCAGAGAACAGGTGTTGCAAGAGTAATTCACAAACTTGCTGAAGAAGGAAAAAGTGTGATGGTGGTAGAGCATGATTTGACAGTATTAGACTATCTTAGTGATTACATCGAGGTATTGTATGGCGTACCTGCAGCATACGGAATTGTTTCAACTGTACTATCGACCAAGGTTGGAATTAATGTATTTCTTGATGGTTATTTACCAGCAGAAAATGTTAGATTTAGAGATAAAAAATTTACTTTTGATGCATCAACTTCAGGAGATGAAGTACTAGAAAGTGATACAATAGTTTCATATCCAAAACTAGGAAAAAAATATAATTCATTTTCGGTTACAATTGAACCAGGAACTGTAAGAAAAGGAGAACTACTTGGGATAATGGGTGCTAATGCATTAGGAAAAACAACCATGATGAAAATGATCGCAGGAGTTGAAAAACCAACGGAAGGTTTTGTGGATAAAAAAATCAATATTTCATACAAACCACAATATCTTTCAAATGATATTGATGTGGAAGTAATTACAGTTTTAGAAAAATCAAATGGTTCAACAATTGAAGGAAGTGTAGAAGAAGAGCAGATTTTAGACCCATTAAAATTAAAAAAGTTGTACAATAAATCAGTGAAGAATCTATCAGGAGGAGAACTTCAAAAAGTTGCGATTGCATCATGCTTATTACAAAAAGCAGATTTGTATGCGCTAGATGAACCGTCTGCATTTCTAGATGTAGAAGATAGAATTGCAGTTGCCAAGTTTTTGCAGAAATTTGTTCGCTCATTTGGAAAATCTGCAATCATAATAGACCATGACTTACAATTAATGGATTTAGTCTCAGATTCCATGATAATTTTTGAGGGAACACCCAGTATAGTTGGAACAGCAACATCTCCAATGCCAAAAAAGGATGCAATGAATAGATTCCTGGAATCACTTGACATTTCATTTAGAAGAGACGAGAAAACAAGTAGACATCGTGTGAATAAAGAAGCAAGTAGATTAGATAAAGAACAAAAAACAACAGGCAATTACTATTTTAGAAAATGACCAAAATGTTAAAGAGAGTCTTACAGGACGTTCTTTCTGAAGAAGAAAATGAGGAGTTAATTTCTGCATTTGATCAAATTGGCGACATCATAATAGTAAGAATTCCAGATTCATTAATTCCAAAAAAACAAATTATTGGAAAAACTCTCTTAGAGCAAGTTAGTACAGCAAATTCAGTTTTTTATCAGTCTTCACCAGTTGAAGGTGATTTTAGAACCAGACAATTAGAAGTAATTGCAGGAGAAGGTAAAACTCAAACAGAATACAAAGAAAATGGATGTAGATTCATAGTAGATGTAGAAAAAGCATTCTTCTCACCAAGGTTATCAACAGAACGAGAACGAATTGCAGGATTGGTAAAAGATGGAGAAGTGATGATTAACATGTTTGGCGGAGTAGGAATGTTTTCTTTACTTGCAGCAAAAAATACTGCATGTACTGTTTACAATATTGATCTAAATCCTGTTGCAGCACAACTTTGCAAAGAAAATGCACAAATTAATAAACTCAAAGGAGAAGTCATTTCACTAAATGGAGATGCAACTCAAGTGATTAATGAACAATTAATTGGAAAGGCCGATAGAATTTTGATGTTATTACCTGAACGTTCTGATGAATTTTTAGATTCAGCATTAAATGGATTAAAAGAAAAAGGAGTGATTCATTACTATTCTCACATGCATGCTGATAAAAAACAAGATGCGGCAAAATTATCTGAAGAGCATTTTTTGAGTGTTAATAAAACAAATGCAGAAATAATAACTTCACGAAATGTTAGACCAGTAGGACCAAGATTTTATCAAACCGTAGTAGATATTAAAATTTCAAAAAACTAATCATCTTCAATTAATGAAGAAGGTTTTGCAGTGGTAGTTGCCATCTGATAACCAATCCAAGAAACAATTCCTAAAACACCACCTACAACCATGAGTATAGTCAATTGTAGTACAATTGGACTCCATTCAGAAAGCATTAGGAGATATGCATAGACAAAAAATGCCGATATGCAAGAAATAAAAATGAAAACACCCATAGATTTTCTTCGTGTCATGTCGATTAGATCAAAAACAGTAATTTAACTGAAGCTAGAATTCGATTGCCATCATATAGGCATCTTCGCCATCACGATAATACGATTTTAATCTTTGTTTGATATACATACCCAAGTCTTGATATAATTTTACAGCCTCCGTATTACTACAACGAACCTCAAGATACATTTCATCACATTGTTTTTCCTTAACTCCTTTGAATGCTTCATTGACAAGAATTTTTCCAAATCCATTTCCACGATACTCTTCCAGTACAGCGACAGAAACAACATGGCCTTTTTTAACAAATCCAAGTTTTTTAAAGTTAGAAAATCCAAATTCAGTTTTGCACATGATATATCCAACATGTTGACCACCTTTTTCAGCGATTAGAAATGATTCAGGAGATTCTACTAATAGACTTTCATAAAAATAATCAGAATAATGTTCAGGTAGTGTTTTCATGTTAATCTCCATTACACCAATAAGATCACTAGGCTCACAACGTCTGAATATAGCACCATTGTGCTCACGTAGAATTACTTGCATAATAATACAGGAGATTTATCATATTTAATTTGATACTGGAAAAACAATTATGCTCAGAAAATACACGATCTTTATGATAGAGCCTACACAGGAGTTTATTAAAAAAGTTGTAGAAAATCACTTTGATGTTGCTGAAGTAGATATCGGATTAGTAACAATGAAATTTTATTTTGAGGACCAAGATTTCAAAGAAAAGTTTGTTCGCTTAACACAAGAGTTAGAGACTAACAATTTACTATGTACAATTGAAAAGGAGGGATACAGACACATGGTAGTCGTATCCAAGTTACCTAAACAAAAAAAGAGAAAGTGGTTATCAAAATCTTGGACACCTAGAATCATGTTTGCTGCAACAATAGTAATGGTGTTAATTGATGGCTTTTACAGAACTGCAATGCTTAACACATTTCCACTCATTAAACCAATTGGTGACCCACTTGGAGTTGCAATTGTATATGCATGGGCATTGATTGGAATCTTAGGAGTTCATGAAGCAGGACATCTAATAGCTGCAAAGTGGCACAAAATAAAGACAACATGGCCTTACTTTATTCCAGGCATACCGATTGTAGGCATACCAACATTTGGTGCATTCATTCAATCAAGAAGTCTTACGGTAAATAGAGACATTTTGTTTGATATTGCAGTAGCTGGTCCAATAGCAGGATTAGTAGTTGCAGTAATTGTTGTAATTTTTGGTGCATGGTCATCACCGGTAATTGATAGTCAAATTGCAGAAGATCTGATGATGGGTTCAACACTCTTTCCTATGAATGAGAATTTGATCATGAAAGGTGCACTTGCACTGTTTGATAAAAATGGAGATGATGTTGAAGTGATAATGTCTCCAATAATGTTTGCAGCATGGCTTGGATTTTTAATTACGTTTTTGAATTTACTACCTGCGTGGCAATTAGACGGCGGTCATATGTCAAGAGTAATTTTAGGAAAGAAATGGCACAAGTATGCAACATATGCAAGTCTTGGCGTTTTAGCATTACTGAACTATTGGATGATGGCAATTTTCATTTTAATTCTAAGTTCAAGAAGTAAAGATGCACAGCCGTTAGATGATATATCACCACTATCAAAGAACAGAAAGATTGTCTACATTGGAGTTATTGTGTTAGCAATTTTGTGTGCGCCACTACCAAGCTCAATTTTTCCGTAAGATTGTACGTGCACCATCTTCTATAACCTGTACTTTTTGTCTCGGACCTTGATTTTTTAGAATATAATCCATTGATTTTTTAATTCCATCTAATGGAATTATTCCAAGTTTCTTGATGTAAAGTTCTGGTAAGATTGATGTAATTGCGATTTGAAATGTTTTTTGAATTTCTGACAGATATAGGAGATTTTCCATTCCATCTTCATATTTGGATGCATTTTTGATTCTTTCAGGAGTGATACGACCATCAATTAATTTTTGAAACGTTTCAGAACCCAATCCAGCCATACATTCAGCGACCAGTATGACTAATCCCTGATTTTTTATTGAGGTGTAAAAGTTCCATACAGAATTTAATGAAGACGATAGTGTTTGATTACTTGCATCCTTTCCTGTACTAATTATCATGGTACGGAATTTTTCTTCAAAAGTTGCTGTAGATTTTAAAAGTGTTTGTGATATGGATGATGTTTTTGTTGGGTGTCCAACTTGCAAGTCTGAAATTCCCTTTTTGTTTGCTGTAAGTTCTATACATGAAACCTCAAATCCGTCTGTAAACTTTTTTGCATCACCAAGTGATGTGGAATCCGTACCAGGATTTGGCGTATCTCCAGAACGGTGTGAAAATGCCTCTAGCATTTTTTCTGCGCCAAACTTGCGTAACAATCTTGTTGCAACTGTTTCATAGCCAAATAGACCATCAAACTGTACTTCACCAAGAAATACTAGATTTGAGTTTGATAATTCCTGTTCTTCAAACTCGTTAATACTTACAGTATCAGGGTTGTTTGCTTTGATGAGAGGAAGGTTTCTTTTGTCAACTAGTAGTTTTGGTTTTGAGAATGATTTGATTTCGCATTTTTCATAAATTTTTCCAAGAATTTTTTGTATCGATATACTGTAATTTTGGATTACAATCTCAGTTGGTTTTGATAAATCAAGTCCTTCTAAATTTTCATTAATTACTGAATCATCAATTACTGGTTGTTCAAACTTGATTTGCTCATCTAGGTTTTCAGCCATAATATCTAGAACGACCTCATTTTTACCATAGTTCAACCAGATTTCAGGCATGATTAATGAATAAAATGAACTAAAATAAATACAGCTTTTCTGAAAATGAGATCTCTTGCGTGTACTTCTTTTAGCTATTCTTGTGTTGTCGATAATGATTCCAATCGGAGTAAGTTATGCACTTACGGTAACAAATGATGGTTCTGTTGATTCAACTGTGGAGATTAACTCATCAAATGATCCTGGCCCTACACTAACAAATGAAGATCATTTTGGTGATTCCGTTGCAAACATTGGTGACCTGAATGGTGATGGTGTCAATGATTTGGTGGTAGGTGCAATAAAGGATGATGAAGGAGGTACAGATCGCGGTGCAGTACACATCTTATTTATGAATAAAGACGGTTCTGTCGAGTCAACTGAGGAGATTAATGAATCGACAGATAATGTCCCTACACTAGTAAATGAAGATCGTTTTGGTGATTCCGTTGCAAATATTGGTGACCTGAATGGCGATGGTGTAAATGATTTGGCAGTAGGTGCACCAAATGACGATACAAAACCAAACGGGGATGGTTTTGCAGAACATGGTAATAGAAATTGGGATGCAGGAGCAATCTACATTTTGTTTATGAATTCGAATGGTTCTGTAAAAGAAACTGTGAAGATTGACAGTGAAACTTTAGACGATATAGGCGATACAGCAATAGGAGAAGGAGATAGTTTTGGACATGGAATTGCAAATATTGGTGACCTTGACAATAATGGTAAAAATGACATAGCGGTGGGTGCAATGCTGGATGATGGTATCGGTTCCAATCGTGGTGCAGTACATATTTTGTTTATGGCAGATGCTAATGATGGTTCTGTCGAGTCAACTGTGGAGATTAACGGTTCAACTGCTAATGGACCAACATTAGCAAACGGATATTGGTTTGGTGGTTCCGTTGCAAATATTGATGATCTAAACGGTGATGGTGTAAATGATTTAGCAGTTGGTGTTAATCTTGATTCTGATGCAGGAAAACATAGAGGAGCAGTACACATCATATTCATGAATACAGATGGTTCTGTGGTTTCAACTGTAGAGATTAATGATGATACCGATAATGGTCCAACATTAGCAAATAATGATCGTTTTGGTACTGGCGTTGCAAACATGGGAGACTTGGATGGGGATGGTGTAAATGATTTAGCAGTTGGTGCGCGTTTTGATGATATCAAATCAGACGGTACAGATGGGGGTGCAAATTGGAATGCAGGTGCGGTACATATTATGTTCATGAATAAAGACGGTTCAGTAAAGTCAACTGTAGAGATTAATGATTCAACTGCTAATGGACCAACATTAGGAATGGGGGATACATTTGGTACATCCATGGCAAACATTGGTGACTTGGATGGTAATGGAATCAATGATTTAGCAGTTGGTGCGCGTTTGGATGATGAAGGAGGTACAGATCGCGGTGCAGTACACATTTTGTTTATGGTTGCAATTGAAGAAAAGAAAGGTTCCCCATGTTGGGATTGTACTAAACCAGCAATTACACATCATGGTGTTTCAACTACACGAGATGGATTCTCAATTAATAATGCAATATTTGAGAACAATCAAGAATTTTACAATGAAAATCCAACAGTAGAAGCAACAGTAGGAGATATGGTTTCAATCAAAGCCAGAGCATGGGATAACCGCGGACCAGAAAATATTGTACGAATATACACGTATTTGGGTATGCATGGTGAAAAACCTGATTGGCACGAATCAGAGGCATACATTGAGTATAATATTAGAAAAGACAAGTTCGAAGTGAACGATAAGAACAAAATTTTTGCGCTGGTTGGTGCGTCATCAGAAGTGGCAGTTAATCCATATCGAGATGATGGTAAAAAACCAAATAGACCACTTGAATTGTTAGACATTACATTTACCATAATCTTTGCAAAACCAATGGAAACATCACACATTGCAATACAAACAATTGATGATGGACGTAATTATGAATTAGTCTATTTTGAAGATGCACTAGAGATTAAAGATAAAGTAATCATACAAGTACCTGAAGAAATTCCTGAAGAAATTCCTGAAGAAATTCCTGAAGAAATTCCTGAAGTAATTCCTGAAGTAATTCCTGAAGTAATTCCTGAAGTGCCAGAAGAAGTGATTCCTGAGCCGGAACCACCAATCAAAGAGCCTGAACCAGAAGTAATGCTTACTGCATTAATCAAAAAAGGTGTTCTAAATTTTGTTGATGAGGATGTTCCAGCTAAACATTACGTAAAACGATACATCACAGAAACTGAATACAGAGAATGGTTTGATGTAAACTACTCAGAGTATCAATTCTGGGAGGGAATTGGAATTACAGAAGAGAAATTTGATCAAATAACATTAGAGATTCAATCTGAACCTAAACCAAAAATGATTCAAACAGGATTTGTGTTTATTCCTGAAGATGAGAAATCATTTCCACTAGTCGAAGAGACGTACGAACCAGAACCAGCAGAGTTAGAGCCTGTAAAAGAGAAAAAGGGATTTTTTGACTGGCTATTTTCCTTGTTTGGCTAACATATATTGAATACAATTAACTAACATTCAGCATGGAATTTGCTAAAGAATTTTCAGCATTTCTTTATGAAAAAAAGATTATCAGATTTGGAGAGTTCACTTTAGCAAGCGGAAAAAAGAGTCCTTACTATATCGATCTCAGACTGGTTCCAAGCTTTCCAATTTACTATAGAAAAATGATCAAAGGATTACAAAATTTGATTGCAAAAGACATAGGATTTGAAAACTTTCACTCACTAGTTTCTGTTCCAACAGGCGGATTGGTAGTTGCAGCATCACTTGCAACTGAAATTCTAAAGCCTCTCATCTATGTTAGAAAACAAGCAAAGGAACACGGAACAGGTAAAGCAGTTGAGGGCGTTACCTGTCAAGATATGAAACTGTTAATGATTGAAGATGTTGTAACAAGTGGCGGTTCTGTAATTAGCGCAGTCAGATCAATCAAAGAAGAAAAGATGACAGTAACTGATGCATATGCAATAGTTGATAGAATGGAAGGAGCAACAAAAGCATTACAAGCTGAAGGCGTAAAACTTCATAGTCTTTTAACAATTATTGATATTGCACAAAGTTTGTTTGAACAAAAATTAATCTCAGAAGAGGTTCTAAAGCAGGTTCAAGACAGAATAAAGTAAAAGGGGCAGCTCAGTCAAATGCCTTTACATCATTAATCAGGTATAACTCTGATTCTTCATTGCAGCCAATACAATAACAATTAGCTGGAATAAAATTTTAATGGGCCCGATGGGCTTCGATCCCATGGCTCCTCGGTTATGAGCCGAGTACTCTACTAGGCTGAGTTACGGGCCCTAGGAAAAAATAATTTCAACTGGGTAAAAAGTGTTAGATTAGCAGTAAGATTCGTAGCAACTATCTAACAAGAGATTTTGTGCTGCAACAGACTTTTCGGCTGTTGTTAACATCACTGAATCATCAATGTCAGCATTATTGATGATTTTTTCCCAGGATGCTGCATGTCTAATGTCAGCAGTCATGTGTTCTTCAAAGTATTTAGTTGCATCTTTGGTATCAATGCCGTAGAATTCTCTCAATCCTTCTAGTTTGGTTTTGCTTATTTTAGGAATTTCTTTTTCAAATGCATACATTGCACATGCGCCATTATCAAAGGAATCCATAAGTGAGCCTAAATTGGATACTGCTCTTTTGGTTTTCTCAAGACCTTCATAGTCTTTTAGTTCTGATTCAGAAATTCCCATAGAACCTGCAAATTTCTCCCAAAGAGAAATATGCTCTGATTCTTCATTCATGTTTTGAATTAACTCGTCTTTCATATCAAAAGTTGCATCATTTACCATTGGTTCCATGAATTGTGGTACTTGTTTCACTAGTTGATAATATTCCTTAGAATAACCCTTGAGTGAGTCTAGTTCTAGTTTTCCATCAGACCACATTTCGTAAAATGGATGCTTAAGTAGACTTTTGTCTTCAATGATTTGATCGATTCGCTTGATTAGAGAATCCATGAATATTATTCTTGGATTTAGGATAAAAAAGCTTGTGATTACAAAAAGTTTTATGGATTAGAAGAGCCGGAATTTTAAGCTCCTGTAGTGTAGTCCGGTCAAGCATTTAGGCCTTTCACGCCTGAGACTCGGGTTCGAATCCCGACGGGAGCATACAATTCTAAAGTTTAATATGTTATTTTAGAAAATTTTGATTAGATAATTTTTGGACAGAAAAAACATAGAGATTAATCCACTTTTAGAAGTGTACAGCGAGTACATCGAAAAGATTGATTCAGCTTTGCAAAAAGAATTGGAACTATATTCTGAATCAGAATTCTGTGAGCCTCTGAAATATGCGTTAGATGGTGGAAAACGAATCAGACCAATCATCTCACTATTAGCAGCAGAGTGTGTTGGAGAAATTGATGAGAACGTGTATGCAGGAGCATGTGCAATTGAGCTACTTCATACAGAATCAGTCATACATGATGATATCATCGATAATGAAACTCAACGAAGACATAAAGATCCATTCCACATCAAATATGGATACAACACAAGTGTTCTAACAGGAGACTTTGTTTTAGGACTAATTCTAAACATTTCATCCAGATTAGATAAGGCAAGAGTTACAAAAGATTTGGCAACAGCAGCCATGCTCATGAGTGAGGGAGAAGTTCTTGAAGGTAAATTAGAAGAAAGTGAAGATGTGACATTTGAAGATTACATCAAGGTAATGGATTACAAGACTGCAACCGCATTTGAGATGGCTGCCAAACTAGGAGCAGTGATTAGTGGTGGAAGTGAAGAAGAGATTTCAGGATTAGCAGAATATGGAAAAAATATTGGAATTGCATATCAAATTAAAGATGATTTGATGGATTGGAAAAATGAAGATAAATTATTTAATTTACTAGTAAAGAAAAGTTCAGATCCTAGAGTTGTATTCAACAAGATGGAAGAGCTGTTGAAATCTTATTCAGAAAAAGCACTTGCAAGTCTAAGAAGAGTAAAAGATTCGGATGCAAAACACAACTTGGAAGAGTTGGTAAGTTTTACAGAGTTTAAGGCATAACTGAACTTATTGAAGGCGTAATGGTTTCTACAAATTGAATTATTGGTTCTGGGTATACACCAATTGTTACCATGAATATTACAGAGAATATCATTACACCTACAATTGATGCTGGTTCCTTGATACGTTTTTCTGTCTCACCTTCAAAGTACATCTTTCTGATAATCCAACCATAGTATGCCAGAGATAATGCACTGTTCAAAACTCCAGCTATTGCAAGCCATGGAGCCCACCAAACAACACTTGTTGCATCAATGGCAGAACCAAACAACATGAGCTTACTCCAAAATCCATTCAGTGGAGGAACACCAGCTAATGCAAGTAATGAGATTACAAGACCAAATGCTGTAATTGGCATTTTTCTACCAAGTCCTTTGATTTTATCTAAATGTACAATTCCAAGCGTTGTAACAATTCCGGCTACGGCGATAAATGCTGCACCTTTCATTACAGCATGATTTAGAATGTGGAATAATGATGCCTGTAATCCTAATCCACTAAATGGTGCAAGTGAGATACCAATCAGAATGTAACCTGCATGACCAATACTAGAGTATGCAAGCATCCTTGTGAGATTCTTTTGCATGATTGCAGCAATGTTACCAATAGTCATTGTCATTATGGCAATTACGCCCAATGCCAAAGTCCAATCA
>Ga0315318_10001078_pt1 | contig 11828 bp, 8 predicted proteins | sample M1200m3416metaG_FD_203703 | JGI IMG/M metagenome (GOLD analysis project Ga0315318, IMG submission 203703) | Ammonia-oxidizing marine archaeal communities from Monterey Bay, California, United States - M1 200m 3416 | ecosystem: Environmental > Aquatic > Marine > Coastal | place: USA: California... | reverse complement strand
CGTCGGCGTGATGGTGGATCGATCGAACGGTACGGTCGATGTCGGCGTACCGATGGAGTGCCTGCTGCCGATGGAGGTCGAGATGTTCGACCCCGAAAGTCTGCCTGAAGATTTGCAAAACATCCCAGCGACCAAGCCGGGGAGTTAGTGCTGTCTGGATTATCAACCTTGCAAAACTGTTGCTTGACTGTTTTGCCGGGTTACGGCGTGCTTTTCCCAATCTATCCGAATAATGAGTACAGAACCACAAACACAGTTGGATCCGGCCAAGCTTGAAGCGTTAGCCGGAAAAGTGCTTGGTGACACAGCCGGAGCGTTGGGTGTTTTGCTTTCCTACATTGGAGATCAAACCGGCGTTTATCGGGCGTTGGAAGAAGCCGGCCCGTGCACCGCTGATCAGTTGGCTGACAAATGCGGCTTGAGTAAGCGCTATCTTCTTGAGTGGTTGTCGGCGAACACCTCCCTTGGCTACGTGACTTACGAACCGGAAGGCGAATTGTTCAGTCTTTCCCTCGAGCAGGCCGCCGTCTTTGCACGGGAGGGCGATCCAACCTGCATGCAGGGTGGTTTTCAATGCATTGTCGGTGAGTACGCCCAATACGAAAAGGCGGTGGATATTTTTCGTTCGGGCGAAGGTCGGCCTTGGGGAGATCATCACAGTTGCTTATTCTGTGGTACGGACCGATTTTTTAAACCCGGCTACAACGCCAACCTACTGGAGCAATGGATACCGGCGTTGGAGGGAGTCGATGCAAAACTACAGGTAGGTGGCAAGGTAGCCGATGTCGGTTGCGGTTATGGATCGTCTACCATCTTGATGGCTCAGCATTATCCCAATTCCGTGATTCACGGCTTTGATTTTCACGAACCCTCGATCGTCGCGGCACGCGAATACGCTGAAAAAGAGAGTGTCTCGAATGTTGAATTCTTCGTAAGCGATGCGGCTTCGCTGCCGAACAATGGATACGAATTGGCCTGCATTTTTGATGCGCTTCATGACATGGGAGATCCGGTTGGCGTAGCCAGTAGCATTCGCCAGGTGCTTAATCCTGATGGTACGTTTATGGTTGTCGAGCCAATGGCTGAGGATGCCCTGAAAAATAACCAGAACGTGTTGGCCGGTTTGTTTTACGGCTTCTCAACTTTGGTGTGTGTTCCCACGTCCAAGTCGCAGAACGTTGGGTTGGCACTGGGTGCCCAGGCCGGCCAGAAGCGACTGACGGAAGTTTTGAATCAAGCCGGCTTCAGCAACGTTCGACGTGCGACCGAGACACCCACGAACATGGTGCTCGAGGCACGGGTTTAATCCGTCAGGCCGAGGCAGATTAGGTTGCCTCCCTTTTTCTTGATGCCGTCGCGGACGAACAGTCGGCCATCTAAGTAGGCCGGCATGCACCAATTGATGCCGCAGACTTGGATGCGGCTGAGTTCGTTGAATCCCGTTGGAGAGGCTTTGAATAGGCATAGCTCGCCGCCGCTGCTGAGCGAGAGGATGTTTTTGCCCATCACGATGAACGCTGCCATGGCGCGTTTGGGATCAGGGAAGAAGAGGCTGTTATCGCTCCAAGCCGTCTTGCCAGTGGCGATATCGACGCAGACAAGTTTTGCCGGGTCACCGATGCCGTAGTAGTGGCCGCCGACCCGCACGCCGTGGGTGATGTTCGGCTGCGCCTCGATGTTTTTCCAAACCGGCTCGGCTTTGAATCCCTCGCCGTCCGGCGAAATTGTGATGCCCTGCAAGCCGGTTTGGTGAGAGCCGACAACCACCGTGTTGCCATGAACAACCGGCGCGGCGACATGGCGGCCGTAGTCGGTTTTCATCGACACTTTCCAGAGTTCCGTGCCGTTGGCCACATCGACCCCGACCGCGCCCTCGACGAAAAAGCAAACGAATTGCTGACGCCCAGCGATGGTAGCTGGGATCGGTGGCGGGTAGCCGGGTTCGTAGTCGAGTGCGTCCCAGATTGTCTCGCCGTTGGCTCGGTTGAAGCAGACGATGCCGGTTCCTTTCCCACCGACCATCGCATAAACCATCCCGCCGATGACGAGCGGCGCGCCGGTAAAGCCGTGGCGCCGGGCGCCGGGCACGCGACCTTTTTCACCGATGAACTTCATGCCCAACTTGGCGTAATCGAGTTCCCATTGGACTTTGCCGTTCCTGGCGCTGAGACAGTGGAGAGAGCCTCGGCTGCATTGCGCGAACACCTGGCCACCGTCAATGACCGGAGTGCAGCGTGGCCCGCGCGGGCCTTGGCCATCCTCGAAAACAGGTGCCAACCCCGTGGCCCATTGTTCCGAACCGTCGGCAGCGGAGAGTGCGACCATGGTTTCCTTCCCACCGCGATTTTCGAAATGGAACACTGTGCCATTGGCGACGACCGGCGACGACAGTCCTTCGCCCGATTTGATTTTCCAAACAACCTTGGGCTGATCGGGCAGCTTGGTTAGCATGATGCCCTTGGCCGGAAGGACGCCGTCCCGGGTCGGGCCGCGCCATTGCGGCCAATCGACTGCCTGGGCCAGGGCAGCTTGGCCAAGCGCGGTTGCGAGTAGCGTATTTCGAAAATGCATCTCGGCGAATTCAGTCTTTCAGAGGCGGGCCGTCAAGCGATAACGTGCGCGCGGCCGCTTGGTCAGGCACAATGAATCGGGAAAAACTCGTCAGCAACATGCTCCTGCTCACCACAAGCATCATTTGGGGGGCGGGATTCGTGGCTCAGGAAATGGGCTCGGATCATCTTGGGCCGAATGCCTTCAACGGCACCCGCTACTCAATTGGCGCAGTTTGTCTAGTTGTGATCCTGCTGGCGTGGCATCGCGGCAAGGCGATGAACGGCTTCCGATCCCGCGACTGGATGAAGGCCAGTCTCAGCGCGGGGCTGTTCCTCTTTCTCGGTTCACTGTTTCAACAGGCGGGAATTGGTGACGAGTCGACCGGGCCGGGCAAGGCGGGATTCATCACCGGGCTGTATGTGGTGATTGTACCGTTGATGGGGTTGGGGTTGGGCCATAGGACAAATGCACAAATGTGGGCCGGCGTGGCACTGGCGACGGTGGGGCTGTGGTTGTTGAGTTTCAACCCGGGTAACGAGCAGTGGGCGATCGGACGCGGCGATCTCCTGGTGTTCTTCGGGGCGTTTTGCTGGGCGGCGCATGTATTGGTGATCGATCGGTTCACCAATTGCGTGTCATCGCTGCACTTGGCGCTTGGCCAGGTGACGGTGTGCGCGGGGGCAAGCTGGGTTGTGGCGGTGTTGGCCGAGCCGATGGAGTGGGTCAGTTTTCGTGCGGCATTTTTGCCCGCGCTCTACCTTGGCTCGATGTCGATCGCCGTTGCCTTCACGATGCAAATCATCGGCCAGCGCAAGGCTCACCCGACCCATGCGTCGATCATCTTCGCGATGGAGGCGGTGGTCGGCGTTTTTGCAGGGTGGCTGATCTTGAGTGAAAAACTGACCGAGAGGGAACTGGGCGGCTGCTTGCTAATGTTCTGCGGGATGGTGTTGTCACAGTTGCCTATCCGCTTTATCCGCCTCGGCCTCACGCGTCGGGCGAACGACAAGCCTCCCGTCTAGTCGCCGGCACTGCCTGCCAACAGTTCATCCTTCACCAGCGCCTTGGCCTCCTCGCGCGGTTCGGCGCTGACAGCGATCGCGCCCCAGTCGCCGTGATGCTGGACGATCCGCATGCTACTCACGTGAAGGTTGGCGTCCCGGAAGCGCTTGGCCAGGTTGGCGATTGCGCCTGGCTCGTCCTTAACGCGGACCAGCAGTGCGTCCTCGGTGATGGCGTTCCAACCGGCGTCACGCAGGACGCTCAGGGCGCGGTCGTACTGGTTCACCCGGAGCATCACCAGGCCTATGTCGTCGATCTTCTTTGCGTCAAGTGATTCGATGTTGATGTCGTTACTGCCCAGCGCTGAGGTAATGTCAGCGGTGAGTCCGTGGTAATCCTTGGTTATAATAGTAATTTGTTCCATGGTAAATGAGAGGTGATGATAACTAAGAGGCAGGCTGCACGGCCGGTTGCCAACTGTCGAGCGCTATTCGGCAAATGACCCTTGCTTCAATAGCGGGCGGCCTTAAGTTTCGCGCGTGATTTGGTTGCGCCGAATATTGATATTGCCACTTGCTTTGCTGCTGGTGGATGCTTTCGACTTGGCCAGAGGGATCGAGTGGCAGGAGGCGGCCGGGTATCGTCTATCCAAGCTGATACTGCCGGAGGAGGGGCAGGTCGGCTTTACCCAACTCGCGACACCTACGCTTGGCATTCAGTTCACCAATCGCGTATCGCACGCGGCGTTGACGCGGCGTTCAAACTTGACGAACGGCTCGGGCGTGGCGCTGGGCGACACCAATGGCGACGGACTGTGTGATGTCTACTTTTGCCGACTCGAAGGCGACAACGAACTGTATCTCAATCAGGGCGGCTGGCGTTTTCAACGAACGCCCAACGCCAACGGCGCAGCGGCAGTCGGTTACCTGACACGCGGTGCGGCGTTTGCCGACGTGGATGGTGACGGTTCGCTCGACCTGCTACTGACAACTTTCCGTAAGGGCACGCTTTGCCTGTTGAACGATGGCGAAGGACAGTTCACCGACGCTACGGTCAAGGCTGGCTTGGAGAGCCGCACATCCGGGATGACGTTGGCGTTGGGCGACGTGGATCGCGACGGCGACCTCGATCTGTACGTGGCCAACTTCGGCGAGTTGGCGCTGCTGCGCGATGGCGGGTCGTTTGCTGTCCGGCAGGTGGGCGGCAAGTCAGTCGTGACCGGAAAACACGCCAGTCGTCTGAAAATTGTCGACGGCAAACTAATCGAGCTTGGTGAGCCGGATGCCTTTTATCTCAACGACGGTCTGGGCGTGTTTCAGCGCGTGCCGTGGGGTTCCGGGCGATTCGTCCGTGCCGATGGCCAGCCGCTCGCCGAGCCGCTCGACTTCGGGTTGTGCGTGCAGATGCGCGACATCAACGGCGATGGCTTTGTGGATATTTACGTCTGCAACGATTTCCAGACGCCGGATCGGTTCTGGCTCAACGATGGCGCCGGACGGTTTCGCGAGGCCGGTCCGGAGGCGGTGCGGTCGGTGGCTTACGCGTCGATGGGGGCGGACTTTGCCGATATTGATCGCGACGGACACACCGATTTTTTCGTGGTGGAAATGCTGAGCCGCGACGCGTCCACTCGCTTGATGAAAAGCAGCCTGAACAACCCGCTGCCCCCGGTGCCGGGTGGCTCGGCCACGCGCCTGCAGGTGGCGCGCAACACAATGTTTTGGAACCGCGGCGATGGCACTTTCGCCGAGGTGGGCCGCTATGCCGGCGTCGAGGCGAGCGACTGGTCGTGGCAGCCGGTGTTTCTCGATGTGGATCTGGACGGCTTCGACGATCTGCTCGTCACCAACGGTCATCTGCGTGACGTCAACGACCGCGACTCGCAGGCCAAGTCTGCGCGCATCCCCAAGTCGAAGCGCGAGCAGGGCGGGCTGCCGATGTTCCCGCCGAGCACCACAGCCAATGTTGGCTATCGGAATCTGGGCAATTTTAAGTTCGCCGAAACCGGGCAGGCGTGGGGGTTCAACTCGCTGCAAACTTCGCACGGCATCGCTACCGGCGATCTCGACAATGACGGCGACCTCGACCTCGTCATAAACTGCATCAACCAGCCGCCGTTGGTTTACCGCAACGACATCGCCGCGCCACGCGTGGCGGTGCAACTGCGTGGTCTGCCGCCGAACACGCACGGCATCGGCGCACGCGTGACGGTGGTCGTCGGTAACATTCGCCAGACGCAAGAGATCGTCGCTGGCGGCCGCTACCTCTCTGGTGACCAGCCGCAGCGGATGTTCGCGATGGGTACCGGCACTGCGAACCGCTCGATCGAGGTCGCTTGGCCAAGCGGTCGCCGGTCGTTTATCGCCAACCCGAAACCGAACCACATTTACGGGATCATTGAGCCAAGCGGCGAGCCAGAGAAACCGGCTCCAGGCAAGCTCGAGTCGGAGCCGTTTTTCGAGGATGCCAGCCGGCTGCTCAACCACACACATGTCGAGAACGAGTACGACGACACCGCGCTGCAACCGCAACTGCCGAGGCGGCTCGACCGCTCGGGGCCGGGAGTTGCTTGGCTGGATTACGACAACGATGGCGACGACGATTTGCTGGTTGGTGCCGGTGCCGGTTCTGCAGTCGTGGTTTATCAAAACCTGGGCGACGGACGGTTCGGAGTCGTGTCGAATGCCGGCGGCTTGAAGATGCCAGGCGACGTGGTGAGCGCATGCGGCTGGGTGGACGGGAGTGGACGGCGCACGTGGCTGGCGGCGGTGACGAACTACGAGTCGCCGCGGTCCCGGGCGAGGTTGGATACATTCAAGAAAAGCGGCGGCCTCGCCAGCAGCGGCACGTCGCTCGAGGACATCATGCCGGGGCCGATCGCCGTGGCGGACGTCGATGCCGATGGCGATCTCGATGTGTTCATCGGCGGCCGCGCGGTCACGGGGCATTATCCGCAGGCGAGCGTCTCGGCGCTTTTGCGCAACACCACTCGGAGCCTCGATCTGGCCGGTGGCACGCTGAACCAGGCGATTGGCATCGTGAACGGCGCGGTGTTCAGCGATCTCGACGGCGACCGTTTTCCCGAGTTGATCATGGCGACCGAGTGGGGGCCGGTGCGTGTATTCAAAAACCAGCAGGGAAAATTCAGTGAGGCGACCGAGTCGCTTGGTCTGGGCGGGTTGACTGGCCTTTGGCAGGGCGTGGCCACCGGTGACTTCGACGGCGACGGGCGCACCGACATCGTCGCCACCAACTGGGGGCTTAACTCTTCACTGCGGCCGAACCTCATCAACCCGCCCCGCCTCTATTATAATTTCACAGACTCCAGCGTGCCGACCTCGCTCATCCTGGGCGCTTGGGATGAGCGGCTGAAACAATACCTGCCAACCCGCGATTTGCTGTCGCTGTTTCACGGCTACGTCGGTTTGCGTGGTGTGTTTCAGTCGCATCGCGAATACGCCGAAGCTGGCGTGCTGAAGTTGATGGATTATCATCCTGCAACTGCTCAATCTGTCACGGCTGCGATATTGCAATCGATGGTGTTCCTCAATCGCAAGGAAGGCTTCGAGGCCAAGCCGCTGCCGCCGGAGGCACAGTTGTCGCCGGCGTTCGGTGTGTCGGTGGGTGACCTCGACGGCGATGGAATCGACGACCTGTTCCTCGCCCAGAACTTCGCCGCGTTCCCGACCAACGCCGACCGGCTTGACGCCGGCCGCGGGCTGTGGTTGCGCGGGCTTGGCCAGGCGAACTTCACGCCGGTGAAAGGAGACGAGGCCGGCCTGGCAATGTACGGGGACCAACGCGCCTGTGCCCTGTCTGACTACGACGCCGACGGGCGGCTCGATCTCGTTGTCACGCAGAGCGGCGGGCGCACCCGGTTGTTCCGCAACAACAAAGCCAAGCCGGGCCTGCGCGTGCGCCTCGTCGGAGGCAAGCTGAACCCGGACGCGATCGGTTCGGCTGCCCGGTTGCACTTCGGGCAGGCGCCGGACGCCACCAGCGGCACATGGCGCGAGTGGCAACTGGGCAGCGGCTATGGGTCACAGGACGGCCTGGCCAAGGTCTTGGCAACGCCCAAGCCGCCGTCCGTCATCGAGGTCCGTTGGCCAATCGGTAAAACCACGCGCACATCGCTCCCAGCCGGCCTGACCGAGATTACTATCACGACCAACGGGAAAATTCTCGAACACAAAACCAAGTAGCGTGTCACTTAAACCGGTGACGCCACTAGTGGCGCATGCTAGTTTTTTCACGGCTTGAAACAGATTGCTCAATATCAGGATGGACGGCTGGAACTGCAGGAGGTGCCGTGCCCCGTCCCGCCGCCGGGTGGACTGCTGGTGCGCACGACGCACTCGGTCATCTCGATTGGCACCGAGAAAATGAAGGTCGAGCAGGCCAAAATGAACCTGCTCCAAAAAGCCAAGGCACGTCCCGATCAGGTTCGCAAGGTGATTGATACAGCGAGGAACATCGGCTGGAAATCCGCTTACGAAAAAGTGCGCAACCGCCTCTCGTCGCCGACGCCGCTTGGCTACAGTGCGGCTGGGATCGTCGAGGCGGTGGACGAGGGCAATTCCCGTTTTCGCGTCGGTGATCGCGTGGCCTGCGGTGGTGCCGAGTGCGCGTTTCATGCCGAGTACATCGCTGTGCCGGATATGCTCGTGGCCAAGGTGCCGGAGCAAGTGCCGATGTGGCAGGCGGCCTACACCACACTGCTCTCCATCGCGATGCAGGCGGTGCGCCAGACCGAGCCACGGCTCGGTGACCGTGTATTGGTGATGGGGCAGGGACTCGTCGGCCTGCTGGTCACCGGTCTTCTCAAGGCCAACGGCGTGCGTGTCATGGCGGTGGATCTCGACGAGTTGCGCCGTGTCCACGCATCCGCGATGGGTGCAGAGCGGGTGGTCATTTCATCGTCGCAGGATTTGCAGAACGAGGTTCGTGAGTGGACCGATGGCCACGGCGTCGATGCTGCGATCGTCTGCGTGGGCACCGACAGCAACGAGCCAATCGAGCAGTGCGCCGACGCGCTACGTGACCGTGGCCGCATGGTCGATGTCGGCATCACGAAGATCGACCTGCCGTGGCGAATCTTCGCCAACAAGGAACTTGACGTGCGTTTTTCGCGCTCGTACGGCCCGGGCCGTTACGACCCGTCGTACGAATGGGGTGGTACGGATTACCCGATCGGCTATGTGCGATGGACGGAACAACGCAACTTTCAGGCTTGTTTGCACCTGCTAAGTGACGGAGAGATCGACCTTGGCGCGATCACCACCCGGCGTGTGAAATTTGAGGATGCGTTGCCGGTGTACCAAGTACTCGGAGACGGAGGCTCGAACGATGTCGGCGTGGTGATGGAGTACTGTGAACCGGATGACGCGCTGAGCCAAACCGAAGCCAAACCAAGCGCCGAGCCAAGCGATACCCCTTCAGCCAGGCGCTTGACCAGGCGGGTGGAACGACTCGACGTGATCGGCGCGGGTAACTTCGCCCGGACGATGTTGTTGCCGAGCCTCAAGGGTAAAATCACGTTTGGCACGATTATCAACAACACCGCGCTCAGTGCGAATTACGTGCGCGACAAGTTTGGATTCGCTGAGGCTGCAACTGAACCTGAGGCTTCGCTTGGTCAGGCGGGCGATGGCGCGGTGCTGATTGGCACGCGCAACCACCTGCATGCGCCGATGGTGCTGGCTGCGCTTAAGTCCGGACGGCATGTATTCGTTGAGAAACCACTCTGTCTCTCCCTTGCCGAACTCGACAAAATCGATGCTGTAATCGGAGATCATCCGCAGAGTGTGCAAGTCGGGTTCAACCGCCGATTCGCCCCTGCGAGTGTCGAGTTGAAGCGGCGGCTCGATCGTGTTCCTGGCCCGAAATCCGCCAGCTACCGCGTGTTTGCCGGCAAGCTCGATGCTGACCATTGGTATGCCAATCCGGACGAAAGCGGCGGGCGTGTTATTAGCGAAGGTTGCCATTTTCTCGACTACTTTTGTTTCCTGTTCGGTTCGCGCCCGGTGCGCGTTACGGCGCAGACAACATGGCCGTCCGAGGGGGCATTGCCGTTGCCCGACAGCGTCACGGCGCAGGTTGAGTTTGCTGACGGCTCGAGCGGGCAGTTGATTTATTCCGCCGAGGGAGACGCGACCTACCCCAAGGAGCATTGCACGGTTTACGGTTCCGGCATCGTGGCGGACATCACCAACTTCCAGTCGCTGGCGATTCATCAGCGCGGCTCGAGGAAACGATTCCGATACAGCTCGAAAGGTCACGCCGAGCAGATGGCTGCGTGGCTGGCATTTTTGCGCGGCGAGGCGGATCATCCGCTGCCGTACGCCGAGGCGAAGCAAAGCATGCGGTTGACGTTTGCGGTGCTTGATTCGATTCGCGAGGCCCGATCGGTGGAGGTTTGACAATGGAACTCAAGACGGTGTTTCGGGCGCTCAACTCAGCGGAGGCGCAGCTGGTTCGCTCACAGCTTGAGGCGGCTGACTTTGATGTGTTTGTCGCCGACGAGAGCAGTGCGCTGGCAGTTGAGTGTTATGTGCTCGGCGTGGGGGGCATCCGCGTGCAGGTGCCGGGGGATCGGGAGTCAGAGGCACGCGAGTTTTTGAAATCGTGCGGTCACCCGGTCGAATGACAATCGTCCGCCGTAAACAGCTTGGCCAGCTTCAGCGCCGCTTGCCCAAGGGTACGCTGCGCACGGACGAACGCACGCTCCAGCGGCACGCCGGCGACAAATGGTTCGCCACAAACCCGCCCGACGCAGTGGCCTTCCCGCGCAGCGTCAAGACGGTCGCGGAGATTCTCAAGTTCGCCAACCGGCACCGCATCCCCGTGACCGCGCGCGGCTCCGGGTTCGGCTACGTCGGCGGTTGCGTGCCGGTGCGTGGCGGGATCGCGTTGAGCCTGGCCAGAATGAGGCGCATCCGCGAAATCAGCGGGAGCGACTTCGTTGCCGTGGTTCAGCCGGGCGTCATCACGGCCGAGTTGCAGGACGCCGCCGAGGCCAAGGGACTGTATTATCCGCCGGATCCGGCCAGCCGGGCGGACTGCAGCATCGGCGGCAATATCGCCACCAACGCTGGCGGCCCACGCTGCCTCAAGTACGGCGTCACGCGTGATTATGTGCTTGGGCTCCAGGTCGTGGTACCGGATGGCTCGATCGCGCAGCTCGGTGGGAGGTGCCACAAAAACAAAACTGGATTTGATCTGGCGCGGTTTTTTGTCGGCTCGGAGGGCCTGCTCGGGATCGTCACCGAGGCGACGCTCAAGCTGCTACCGCTGCCGCCGTTCCGGGCCTGTGTCGGCATGGGCTTCGGCTCGATGCGTAACGCCGCCCGGGCGATTAAGGCGATTTTCCGGGCCGGTTTTTTGCCTGCTGCCGTTGAGGTTGCTGATGCCTTCACGCTGGCGGCGGCGCGCGAGCGCACCGGCAGCAAATTATTTGACGGATGCAAGGCTCACCTCATCGTCGAGATCGATGGACAAGAAAAATCGGTGCGCAGTGAGCTTGGCCAGTTGCAAAAACTGTTTAAGCCATTCTCGCCTCTGCACACGCAGAGAGGATTCGACGACGCGGGTGTCGAGAAATTTTGGCAGTTGCGCCGCGAGTTTTCTTATTCACTGCGTGACACCGGCCTGACCAAGCTGAACAACGATATTGCCGTGCCGCGCGGCAAGCTCGAGCCACTTTTCAAGTTCGCCGGTCAACTGCAAAAAAAACATGGTATCCGCGTCGCCTGTTTCGGTCACGCCGGCGATGGCAATATTCACGTCAACCTGATGATGGATGAGTCCGACCCGGAACAGGTCAAGCGCAGCGACGATGCTCTGGACGACCTGTTTCGCCAGGTGCTGGCGTGGGGCGGTGTGGTCACCGGCGAGCACGGCATCGGCGTGGCGCGATTGCCGTGGTGGGAACAGGCGACTTCGCCAGAGGTGCGGAAGCTGCATACCGCATTCAAGCGTGCGGTCGACCCGAACGGAATTCTCAATCCCGGCAAATTTGTTTAGCCATGGAGTTCGACCGGTTTACCCATGAGCGGGAGCGCCTGGCCGAGGGCTGCGAGCGGATCGCAGGAGTGGACGAGGCCGGTCGCGGACCGCTGGCCGGGCCGGTTGTCGCGGCTGCGGCGGTGTTTTCTCCCAAACACATCCAAGCTGGGCTGCCAAAGCCGCTGGGCGAAGTGAACGACTCGAAAAAGTTGAGCGCAAAAAAACGGGATTTGCTCTTCGAGTTGCTCCAGAAGCTGGACGGGTTCGAG
>Ga0315318_10001076_pt1 | contig 11834 bp, 9 predicted proteins | sample M1200m3416metaG_FD_203703 | JGI IMG/M metagenome (GOLD analysis project Ga0315318, IMG submission 203703) | Ammonia-oxidizing marine archaeal communities from Monterey Bay, California, United States - M1 200m 3416 | ecosystem: Environmental > Aquatic > Marine > Coastal | place: USA: California... | reverse complement strand
GGAAACACAGGTAAGGGTGAAATGGCAGGGTAAGAGCCTACCGCAGTCTTGGTGACAAGACTGGCAGTGTAAACCCCACCCGTTGCAAGTCCAAATAGAACCGCTATCAGGTGGCCCGCCTGGCGGTTGGGTAGGACGCTAGAGGCGGTCGGTAACGGCAATCCTAGATAAATGGTCACGACTCACATCTGTGAGAACAGAACCCGGCTTATTTCTGGCTCTGACTTTTTCCAAACTGACACAAGCTTTCAGATCACAAAAGACCTAAGATGCTGTATTGAATTGTACAGTACCAGCATAAAACATTTCAACTCTTTTTAGACTAAAATGAATTTTTATAGAGAAGAACATAATCTGTTAAAACTTGCTCCTTGGGCAACTGCAGGGCCTCAATGTAGCAAAGCAAATAGCCCTTTAAATAAATCTCAGATGTAAATTTGGAAAAATTTTCGTCTTCAATCGCTCGGAGATAGGTTTTACGAATACAGGTGATTTGTGCAAGTTCTTCCAGAGTGACCGATTTTATTTTTCTAATTTGTTGTAATATAGTACCGTTGTATGAAAGTTTACCCCCATGGGTTTTGAAAGTGGAGTAAAATTCTTCTAGACTTTCTTCTGCTAATTCATTTTTTGCGGACAGTTTTTGGTAATTGCCCAGTCGTTCTGCATGTGTTTCTTCAACAATATTTCTGATAACACTTTTTTTGATTTCAATCTCTTTCTCAGCTTTTGCTTTTTTAGGAGGGATGAGGGGAAGAGGGACTGTTTTAGTTTTTACCCTCACTGATTTTTTAATTTTAGTAAGATGCTCTTTCTTAGTGACAGGCTGCATCTCTACTGAAACCGTCCCCTGTTGTAATTCATCATCATATTTTGCCCGGGCAATAGGATTAGCCAGAGTCATAAAAGCCTGACTGAAATGCAGTAATATTTCTTCAGTCTCATCTTCCGGCAACAAGGAATACGCAGCAAAGGCTTCTAATTGAGTCTCCTCCAGTTTACCCTCGTAAGCATGACGGATTTCTACCAATGAAGCAGTTTTTTGTACTTCAAGAATCTGATAATAATTTTCTTCAACCTGTGGTTTATTTGCCTGAGAAGTCATAATGCTAGCTGTGATAACAGATTATTTTTTTTAGTTCCTTCCTTCTCTTCCTTTAATAATTTTTCACAGATTATTGACAGTTGCTGTACTGGCACGCTCTCCAGTGAATTCTTTGCTAAAGGTTCACGATCTATGACCGACTGCCTGACTGTTTCATCGAAATCTAAATATCCCGAAATATTCACATTCAGGTTAAAATATTTTAAACATGCTTTTTCCATTGCCACACCAATCTTTTTTTCCTTTTCGGAACGTACCTGATTCAGGATAATACTTGGCATGAACAACTGCTGCTGTTCCTCTATAAAAACCGCCGCATTGCCTCCCAGTTGATTCATGTAAGCAATGAGTTGTTTCGGGGTATTTATGTTGAATGGGTTGTCCTTTCGCAAAATATTTTTTACCGTTGATTTAATTCTAAATTTTTCACTGTTGTGAAGAATTTGACGATAAAATGAATTCTTTAAAAAACGATAGGCATTTTCGATTGATGTCGGTTCCGGAATTACAATAATTATTTGCGTGTCTGCCAGCAGAAAAAAATCAACTGTGTTGTATGCAGTGCCTGCACCTAAATCAATCACAATATAATCTGCATCCAATTGTCTCAGGGCAGTTACGAAACGACGTTTTTGAGTGTGTTTCATATTTGCTATTTCGACCCCGTCTTTGGCTCCGCTGATCAGACGCAATCCCGACATATCGGTGGGTATTAATAACTTTTTGATGTCAGGTATGTCTCTTTCAATGAATTCTGTAATCCCTTTAATGGGATTGCTCACACCAAGCCAGGTGTGCAGGTTTGCTCCACCCAAATCCAAGTCAGCTAGAACTACATTGTGACCCTTCTGAGCCAGCAGAATGCCCAAATTGCCGGCAACATAACTTTTGCCAACGCCTCCTTTACCTCCACCAATAGCCCAAATTTTCTTTTCCATTTTACCCAGTTAAAGTCTGTCGAAATGAGTTGCTTTTTTTGTCCTTGCTTAGAAAAATTGCAAATAGTTGGCCAATTTTAATTTGTAAAGAGTAACAGTTAAGCATAACATCTTTGTTTTTAGTGACTTAAGTTGAAGGCAAAAGCAAAATTATGCAAGCCGGATCGTGAAGTTCCTTACTTTTTTAAAGGTTTTTGGCAGGAGGCCGATACATATTTCAGGGGGGTTACTATACTCTTTTAAAGAGGAATTGAAACAAGATATCCAAAAACTTCATTAATTTTACATAAGACATTCAGCAGGCCAAAAAAAGTGTTTATGCGATATTTTATTTTTTATGTTTCAGTCATTATCTTTTTGCACGCTTGTTCAAGTACTACTCCTGAATTTCCACAACAATCCTTTCGCAGCCGGTTAAGCGGAGGAGATAGTCATATGGGATGGAGTCTGAATTATTTTGACAGCTGGCAGAATGGACTTCAGCCCCGCTACCTGCAGTTGGCAGAACAGCACACTATTGCGGCAATAAAAATGTTTGCCCACCTTGAATCTGACACATCGCCGCGAATCAGTGAGTTTTACGTAGTACGTGAAAGACGTACACGCAGTTGCAGACTGCTGGCTGAAATACAGTTTGCAGCAGGAAACCACGGCTACAAGCTAAGTTCCCGTACTCCCGACGGGTGCGTATATTTTTACTGATTTTATTTTAGTCGGTTGAATCCACTGAATCAGTACTTTACTGTACCTCTTCTTCCATTGCCTGCTTGTATTCTAATCCGTCTTTTACTCTTAAAATTTCTGACTGATAGCGTTTTGATGCTTTCAGATCTCCAATATTTGTATAGTGGGCACTGATCATATCAAGCAAGTGCAACTCACCTTCAATGTCATCCAACTGTTGTTTGATTGCAAGATGTTCTTTGTAGGTAGCTACTAATTCTTCATCATTTTCCATTGTTGAATGTGCACGCTCAATTCTTTCGTAAATGGGATCCATTGCTGAAATATTCACTCGCTGCCGATTGTAGTTCAGCAGATCCTTTAGCAGCGGCAAAGCTTCTTCATATGAATCTTTTTCTTCAAGAGTCTTCACTATTCCATCCATGACACTTTCATAATTGGTTTGCTCTGGTTCATCCTGAATATTTTTTTCCAATTCTTTTTCAGTCTCTGTTTTTGTTTCATCAGTTTTCAAAGCAAGTTCCGCAGTCAAAGTTGAATCAAGTGGAATCCCAAGCTTTTCAGCTAAATGCAGCACGTCTGAACTTGGCTTTTGACCAAGCTCTTTGAGCAGATCCAGATAACTTTTAAGACTGGCACCGGCTTCTTCCATTCTGCCTGCTTCGCATGATGTTGTTGCAAGTTTCAGCAGTCCTTCAGCTTCAGCATTTTTTTCTCCCCGAGGAGTTGTTTTCCGTAAAGAAGAAACCAAACCATCCTCATCTTCCAGATTGTCTGTTGCCGGTGCCGGGGGGAATAAGTCTTCATCACCGAACTCTCTTTCTTCTGGTTCAGCAAGGGTTTCTCCTCCAGGAATCGGAATCAGTTCATCTGCAAAAAGATCCTCATCGAATTCTTTCTTGGGCTCTGCAGCAATATCTCTTGTTTGTTTTCTTAATTCCTGATGTTTTCGAGAAAGAATTTCCAGAGCTTCTTCTCCAGTACCTAGTTTACGGTCTGTCTTTTCTTTTTCCCTGTATTTTGTTTCCTGTTTTTCAGCAACTTTTTTGTTTTGTTCTTCCGCTGCATCGTCACTCTGCTCCTCAACTGTGTCTTTTGCGTTACCTTCATCCTGTTCTTCTTGAAGATTTTTTGCATCTTTGCTCAAAGTAACCTTCACTTGTTCTACATCCTCCAGTTCTTCAGAAAAAGTATCAGGAGCATTTGTTGAATTGGCTTTTTCATATGCTTCTGCAACCAAGCCTGAGTTTGCATTTTTTTCAGAGGATATAGCTGAATCTCCGGTAGATTCGGAAGGAGGCTCTAAATTTAATTTTTCTCTGAATTGTTCAAAAATAGATTCGTCAACACCAGGAATTAGATTTCCTGATTCAGAGATATCTTGATCAGATGAAATTTCTTCATTGCCGCCAGAAGTTACTGAATTACGAAACGGTTCTGAAGAAAGAACAATATCAGGATAAAATACAACTTTTGTAATTTTTTTCAGTATAATCCAGATACAAAATGTAGCAGTGATCAATACAAAAACACTTAGACGAATTTCCCACGATATTTGAAACATTGAAATAACTGAAATAATGATAACTATGCCAAACAGTAATTTTATTAAATTCCACATATCTTTTGATATTGAAGTTTTTGCCTGAAATCAGGAACTGAAAATATTAGTTTTGACTCTTGTTACCTGCAAGTTAGTTAAATCCAAGATTGCGCAAATGCTGTGCATTGCTGGACCAATGTTTTAAAACTTTCACATGCAGTGCTAAATGAACCTTGTTCCCAAGTAATCGCTCGATTTTTTTCCGGGCGGCAATCCCGATTGTTTTCAACATATGACCTTTTTTCCCAATGATGATCCCCTTCTGAGAATCTCGCTCCACACAAATATTGCAGGCAATCTTAATACATTTTTTATCCTCTTCAAATTGTTCCACTACAACTGCAACCGAATAAGGAATTTCCTGCTGCAGGCGCATAAACAGTTCCTCGCGTACAAATTCACTGGCAAGGAATCGTTCTGACACATCGGTAACCTGTTTGTTTTCAAAGTAAAATGGATGGATAGAAATATATTTTTTCAGGGTTTCAACCAGGTGTTCAACATTAGTTGATTTCAGAGCTGAGATTGGAACAATTTCCGCAAAGTCTCCCAATTTCGCTAATTTTTCCATGCTGACAAGTGCCTGTTCCTGTAAAATTGTATCAATTTTATTCAAAACTAGAACGGTCCGTCTTTCCTTTCCGGACAACATTTTTAGTATTTCCTGATCTTCACGATGCAAAACAGAGAGACCATCCTTTTTCAAAGAAGTTTCAGGCAAAGGTTCAATTAACCACAAATTCAAATCTGTTTCCCGCAAAGTTTCTGCCGCATATGCTACTATTTTACGGTTCAGCAGCTTTTTAGCAGGATGAATCCCAGGCGTGTCAATGAAAACCATCTGGGTATTTTTTACAGTCCGGATACCAAGAATGCGGTTTCTGGTAGTTTGTGCTTTGTGTGCAGTGATTGAAACTTTCTGTCCAACCAGTTGGTTCAGTAAAGTTGATTTACCAACATTTGGACGTCCTATTAATCCTATAAATCCACAACGCTGATCATTCTCAATTTTTTCATCATTTTGTTGCCTGTTGACGCTAATTTTTTTCATGCACCAATTTTATACTTTTTTGGAGGCCCATAAATCAGAACCAGTGTGAAATCTTCCATAGTTTTTTCCGTTACCACTGAAACCAGGCTTAACAGTAGTGATTCCTTCAAACCAAAAAAAGGGATGCACAGCTGCTCAGTTCTGAGTTTACTGCCAATTGCCCTGAAGACCGTCAGAGCAGAATTAAAAACTTCTGTCTGTTGCGGACGCAGTTTCCATTGTTCAATTTGTTCATCTGCTGACTGGTTCTGAAAAATCTGTTCGGTGCACTCAAATTCAGTCCAATTCATACTCAGCCAGTTTTTTGCCTCAACCGTACTTGAATTTTCAGGCCGAATATTTGCTGAAACTTGCGGATAAAGACGTGCAAATGTTTTTGCGTTTCCACCCGTTAAAATTAAATTCGTTCGGTTATGAGGATTAGCAGAAAGAACCTCATCCAACTGTAATAACTTTTCCGTAATTACTGATTTCAGTTTATTTTCAGGATTGACCATTTTCCGCAGCCGCAATGTGCCGATATCTATACTGTACTGATAATCTCCATTCTTGCAGCTCGGACTTTTTCCTGATTTCAGTAGAGATATTTCCAAACTGCCTCCACCTAAATCCGCCAAAAAAGTTTGTTTTAACTGATAGTCCAAAACCATAGACGGAGGCAAAAAAGATTTTACTCCATCCGCTAAACATTGACACTCTTCTGTTCCGGAAAGAATTTTTAGAGGATATCCAACTATTGATTCAATCCGGGCAGCCGTTTCAGCATTATTTATTGCTGAACGCATTGCGCTTGTGGCAGTTATCGATAATTTTAGGTCGGAATATTTATGAACCTTACTTAGCAAACCCTGAATTGTCTGCAGCAACTGTTGAAATAATTGTTCAGAAATTTCTCCGCACTCAAAAACTGAATCACCCAAACGCAAGTGGGCACTCCACCGTTCAAGTACACATAACCTGCAGGAACTCCTCAATTCTCCGACAATCATGCGTACTGCATTACTGCCAATTTCTATGGCGGCAAAGGTCTTTGGACTCATCTCTTGAAAAAAAGTGATAAAATTGAGATCATCAGAGACAGTTTCGTATTTTTGCTCCCACTTCTTGCATTTCTCCTTCAGCATATTGGACATGTTCCCGGAAAGGTCCGGGACTGCCTTTGGCACGCGGCAGCACGTGAAAGTGGACATGCGCTATCTCCTGTCCGGCATTCAAACCATTGTTGAGGATCAGGTTATAGTCAATTCCATCGAAAGCTGTACTAACTGCTTTTGCCACTTGTTGCATTGTACGCATCAACGACAGAGCCTGCTCTGCAGGTAAATCTTCTAAGCGCTCAACTTCAAGTTTTGGGATCACCAGTGTGTGTCCTGCAGCGCAGGGCATGATGTCTAAAAATGCAATTTCTGAATCCGTTTCAATAATTTTTTCACAAGGAATTTCATCTTGAATAATTTTGGTGAAGATCGAAGCCATTTTGGTGTTTCAGCTTTAAGTTTAAAAGTTTCAGGTTCGAGACTCGAGGTCCGCAGTTTGTTGTACTTCGTTTTTCGTTTCCCGTTGTTGTTTTTAGTTGTTCATGGAGTGCTGATTGTAATTTCAACTCAGCTTTTATCTGCAGAATCCCACTTTAAAACGCAGGCCCCGCACTACAAAATAGACGTTTCTTATGATCACGATAAGACACTTCTTGTGGGAAAAATGCAAGTCCGTTTCACTCGAAACGCTTATCCGACTCATGAATTACTCTTTTCTCTACCGGGAAACCGTTTCAATTATCCGGATGAACGTGGTACCAGAAAACACAAAATAGTACCTGTCTTTTCACTGAGACGCTTTCAAGATAATCTCGAAGATCCAAAAACTCCAACTGGTTTCAGTACCGGAAGCTTAAAGATCAATTCCGTGAGTGGGTTCACTCAAAATCAATCAGTAGAAAAACACCCGCTGAAATCTTCCCTGGAACCAAATCCTGACCTGGAGATTGGTTATTCAACTTCAAATGGTCTGCTGCGAATATTGTTGCCAAAAAATCTTCCGGATACAAAAAATTTTCCTGGAGAGTCAACTGTTCTGATAGAGTTTTCTACAAATTTCCCCGAACACGCACAAGAAGGTGCAGTCAATGGAATGTTGCTGACAGTAAATTGGCATCCAAAACTCTTAACCTGGAATGAAAAACCTGGATTGAATGAGAAAAAATGGGAAACTACTGAAGATAATCCGTCACCTGCCACATTTGAGGTTACCTGGAAAGCAGTTCAGGCGGGAACATTAATCACGACCCCGGGTCATCAAAAATTGTTGGCGGGGCAAGTTGTAACTCTTTCTGTTACAAAGAAACCGATTAAATACTTCCCCTTGATTTTTTCCAGAGTTCATCAACAATTTTCAGGAAATGAAGGAAGATCAATTGTGGTGAAAAATACAAGCACTGCAGCTGCTAAAACTTCTTACCAACTGACTTCATTTTACTTGGAAGGTGATGAACGAAGAGCTGAACTTCTACATAATTGGAGCGCCAGTTTTTTGTCATTTATGCATTCACGTTATGGACTCAAACCGCCCTGGGAATCAATTCGTATAGTTGCAGTTGAAGCAGAATATGAGCAGGTGGACGTTTTGAACAATTTGGTCCTGGTCCCCCTGCCGAACTACAAAAGGTCAGAATTTCTGGACCGGCAGGCTCTTGGATTTTTGACACGGCGACTGGCGCAACTTTGGTTTGGAGAGTTAATCTGGAGCAACCAGGATACTCAACAGTGGCTCAATTTGGGGGTTCCTGCTTTTTTTGGATTGCGTTTTTTTCAACATAATTTTGGTGCAGATGCAGGAATTTTTGATAGTCTTGACTGGCTGAATCCACGTTACCGGGATCATTTTTTCGAAAAAATGGCAAACTCTGTTTCACCAAAATTGAGATATCCCATTCTCTCATCTTTCCGAAAAAATCCTGACTCTCAAAAATATTTGCAGACACTTACCTACAAGACTGCAATGGTTCTTTCCATGTTGGAATACACACTGGGAGACAAGGCATTTAAAAAAGGTATCCGGTACTTTGCCCAAAATTATCAGCAAAATGTAATTGAACTGGAAGAATTTCAGCAGGCAATGGAGAAGTTTAATTATCACCAACTCAGAACGCCTCCACTTCCTTCCGGGAATCCTTACAATATGGATGGAAACGGTTCATTGGAATGGTTTTTTTCACAGTGGTTCCGCACTGTACAAACTTTGGATTACAGTTTTGGAGATTCAACTACTCGAACTCTGCCCAATGGGCTGTATGAGACTGAAGTAAGTGTCAATAAAATTGGACTTGCTCAAATGCCGCTGGTAGTTTCACTTATCACAAAAGACGGTAAACAGATTCGCAGGCTGGTACCAGGAATTAAACAGCAGGAGACAGTAGTCTTTCAAACGGCGGGTTTTCCGGATAAAGTTTCACTTGATCCAGAAGAACGATTGTTGGAAACATCGAGGATCAATAATCATTCTTATAATTTTTATCGTGTTCGTTTTGGTTTCGACTGGGAAAAACAGCGTGAACATTTGGTGCTTTTAGTTCCTGGATTTGGGAACAATGCCTTAGATGGAAATTCTGTTGGTGTAGGAATAAGATACAGGTTTGATGACTATCGTATTTATGCAATTCCTGGATATGGTTCAAAAAATAAACGAGGAATCTACATTTTTAATCTCGACCGTGAACACCTGGGATTGCACGGATTGGAGGCCGGAGTAAGTGCCCGTGAGTATGGTGGAGTCCGTTCCCAGGGGATCCGGGCCACATACAAAAACTCTAATAATCCCGGTGAACTGGAATATAAGTTCCACTCCAGTTTTTCCCGGGAGATTCTTTTTTCGGCTCGCAACAATCCTGACAACAGTGATGTAATTGAAACCGGAGAATCAAACACTTTTCTGCTGGAACATACGGGTGCTGTCAGTCTCATAGACTCCTATCGAATTAACTGGAACATCTGGAACGAACAGCCTTCTCTGGAAATGGAAAGCGATTTTTCTTATGTACGCGGGCAAGCAAAACTTGGACAAATATTGCGCGTTGGACATCGGAAATGGTTTGAGTTCGATATCATTCACGCTACTACTTCGGGAAAATCTCCGCTGCAGAAAAAATTTCAACTGGGAAGCCCCGCCGTATTACGTGGATATCCTCAACAAACAAATTTGAGTGACGACCACCTGTTGGCTTCAAGATTGGATTTCAAGTTTCCCTTAATCACTAAACCTTTGTGGGGAATGTTAAGTGCCTTTAAAATACAAGGTACTGTGTTTTATGACCAGGGTAAAATATGGTCGGAAAAAATTTCATATGAAAAAGCAAAACACCGGGAAAATGCCGGTATGGGTATTGAGTGGACGCTGGATACTGCTTCACTGTTTCAAGTACCTCTGAAAATTGAAGTAGCCTTTCCGTTGAATGATCCTGATTATAAAAAACCACAGTTCATTTTACTGGGTGTCCTCACAGGAAGTTAAAATACGTTCGCCTAATTTTTCAGGGTAGCCTTGCTTTTTTTTATTTTAAATGTAAAATCAGCATCCACTGGACGTTTTCTGTAGATATGCGACAATAATTCAATACTGAAATTACTTGACGTGTAACATACACTAAAATACTACAACTCGACAGTCACTAGTTTTGTAGTGTTATCCTGAACATGAGTGAGGGATCTTGTACTGTATCAGCACTTTGCCAGATATCTCCCTTCTGCCGTGATTACGAGAAAAAGTCAATAATATCCGCACCTTACTATCACTCATGACTCACGATTAATACAATTATAAACTGATTTAAAATGCTGTCGAGAAAACCAAAAAAATTTTCCCTCCTTGATGAGCTCGGAGTTAAACGATCTTCCTCAGTCAAATCAAAGAATTCAAGTGATAGTCCTTCTGTGAGAATCCGCAAAGAAGGATTGTCCCTGCTCTCACCAAAACCAAAACGCAAAAAGTCTGCAGCTGATGCTGCAACTTCTATCCTTGATGAGCTCGGAGTTAAAAGGTCTTCCTCAGTCAGATCAAAAAACATAAGTCCGGTAGGGATTCAAAAAAAAGCTGAACAAAAAAAAGAAACAACAGAAGAATTGGAATCCTGGGAAAGAATAACCCTCAAGAACCATGAAATTCAAATACCACATACTAAAACAAAAATATTAAATAAATCAACGACTAAAAAGACAGAACAGAAAAAGTTTGAGAAAATCGATTCGAGTGCTCAAAAAACGGCTGAACTGCCTGAAGTTAAATTCGGTTTTCATGAAAAATTTGTTTTGCTTTCCATGTTGGTGGTAATGGGTGTTGCGTCTCTTGCCATTATCGGAGGACATCTTAAATTACTGGATTCAGCCATTTTTTACCAGTTGGTTGGCGGTAATGTGCATCAGTTGGATTTTGAAGGTGAATTTCAGGCAAGACTAGTAGAAAATGGATATAACCGTCTGCCGGTATTTGTAGTCGAAGGATCTATTCGGAACACCTTCAATGAGTCTGACCAGATTAAAAAAATACAATTGAAGGCTTTTGCATTTGATGCAGACCAACAGTTGATTGCAAACCATTTCACCTATGCCGGGACTGTATTGTCAGACGAACAGTTGGAATCACTGAGTCCCATGCATATCAAAGCACTACGTCATTCCTCAGAATTTGGGATTCAGGACTCCACTGCTTTAACGAACGACAAAAATGATTTATTAAATACGACCCTTCCTCAAGCCCCGTTGATCCCTTTCCAAGTTGTTTTTATAAAGTCTGTTGCGACCATAAAAAAAACATCACTTCAAATTGTAAGTTATGTACGTAACAATAAGATTGTTTATGTACATGCACCAAATCTCTAGAGATTAACGAGTTCGGGAAAATATCCTGAACTTTCCTGCTGGTACAGTCCTGCTGATTTTCATCGTTTTACCAAAATAAAATTTGTGCATTCCAAGTTTGAGACCAAGATAGGAGTCGTTTCTTCCAAACAGTGGAGTACCTTGAAGGGTACCGAGTTTCCTTTTTCTGAGCATAATTATCTGAATGCTCTGGAAGAGAGCAACTGTGTTGGCGAAGAATCCGGATGGTTGCCTTGCCATCTGACTTTGTGGGAAAAAAAGCAGTTACAGGGAGCAGTTTGCCTATACGAAAAATATAACGGATACGGTGAATATATTTTTGACTGGGGCTGGGCAAATGCTTATGAAAAGCATGGTCTGAATTATTATCCAAAATTAGTTTCTGCTATACCTTTTACACCGGCAACAGGGCTGAAATTACTTGTGCATCCGGAAGCAGATACCAGTAATGTCAGGAAGAAACTCTTAGAAGAGGCGTTGCTTTGCATGCGTTCAAGAAACTGTTCCTCTCTCCATTTTTTATTCATTACTGCAGAAGAGCTACCAGTCTTTGAATCCATGGGATTTCTAATCCGGCACAGTT
>Ga0315318_10001075_pt1 | contig 11836 bp, 19 predicted proteins | sample M1200m3416metaG_FD_203703 | JGI IMG/M metagenome (GOLD analysis project Ga0315318, IMG submission 203703) | Ammonia-oxidizing marine archaeal communities from Monterey Bay, California, United States - M1 200m 3416 | ecosystem: Environmental > Aquatic > Marine > Coastal | place: USA: California... | reverse complement strand
GATGATGCAGAATGTCAAAGTTGTGGATCGGCTCATAGTATAGAAGCAGTTGCATTATACAATAATTGTATGGAATGTGAGATAGAATGGTGATTAGTAATTGAGTACTTTCGTTAAACTTTTTAGGCATCATCCAAGTCCAAGTAGAGAACATGAGCTAAAACATCCTGATGTCATAGTTCCGATTGATGAGCAGATTAATTATTTTGCAAGAAATTGGATGGAAGAGGATGGAGCAAGAAGATTAGACATAAGACAAATAACATACATACCATTCCACATGAGTTTAACCGTAGAAGCCCTTGTATTATTTGAAACGAATAAGCCTATGGTAACGATGGGGTAGTGTAATATAATGGAGTTTCTAACTGGGAAAGACTATCCACATCTATGTTCAGTATGTCAGACAGCGATCGACAACTGTTTGGATTTGGCGTATTTTGGATCGGACACTGATGACATTGAAGCCCCATGCAATTTAGCATACGATCATAGTATGTTTTGTGGTGGTAGTGAATGTAATAATAGAACGGACGAACAGTAAATGACAATAGAAGATAGGGTTACAAAGTTAGAAAAGGCAGTTTTTAATTCTGTTGTTGGCAAACTTGTTGTAAATAAAGAAGGCAAAATGGAAAAGGAATTACTTAAGAATGGTTATACTGAAAAACAGATTTTAGATATGCAGAAAGGTATGATTAATTTTATTACTGATGGTGGAAAGAAACCATTGGATATTCCTGTTATACCAGTTGTTAGTATTGATGACTATTATGACGAACATTGTGATAAGTATACGTGTTTTAATGATTGGAAGAATGATGCAAAAAAGATGGGTTATGATACTCCAATTGTAATTGCAATTTGGAATGATCATGGTTGGGAAAGAATATCAGCACCAGATGCCGAGCACATTGATCAAGAGGAGGCAGATGTCTTGATAAGTCATCAGCAAGGTTACGATGAGAAACAGAGGATGTACGAGCAATTTTATGATTATACTTCGCCATCATTTTGTGACGGAGGCACACCAGAACAATTTCTATTAATGGCAAAGTGGTGGATTGAGAAAAACGTGCCATTACATGATCATGAGAAAGATCATGGCGAACGGAAACACTGGAGATATGAAGGTCACTATGATGAATTTTGTCCAGCACATTTGGCAAGATTTGATTATGAAAAGTTCATTACATCTGAAATGTATGACCCTCGTATAGGCTTGCCATTTCTTGCGTTTGATGTAAAGTGGGACTCATTTAATAAATTCAAGGAATGGTTTCTGGAGGAGTATATCCATCAAAACCATGGCGTGAAGCTTAGTGAGGAAACTGATGCCCTTATTGTAGCGTGGGATCAAGCTTGGGAAGACAAGAAAGCATATTGGACTTGGAAACCAGCCGAATATGATGAGCTTAAGGAATCATTGCTTGGCGAAACAACGCAGATCGAAAAGAATAATCTTGCAAGAATCCAACGTATTCATTATGAAAATGGATATTGGTATAGAAAACGAGAATTCGAAGATGGAAGTTTGGATCACGTTGATGATATCTGTCTTGATAAATCAAAAAATAAGATTGGATTTACTGTCATGGAAATTGGTAAGTTGGATGTCCCAAACTCATCTTGTAGAGGAACAGAAATGGGCAAACTTGAATTTAACTTTGAAGAGGATTACGCCGAAAGTCAGGCTTGTCATATGGAGGTTGAGTTTGGACTTTGGTGCTATGGAGAAAGTAAGTTTCCAGATGGAAGTTATGGATGGTATCATCAAACGAATAATCGGGATGGTAGACCAACGGATCATGGTTCCCGTAGTGATGGGTGTTGCACACGTAATGAGAGTCAAGAATATCGTAATGCTTGTGTATGGAACAAGCATTGTCAAAAATGCTTAGATGCAAGTGCAAAGCATAATCGGATGATAAATAAGATGATTGGTAATGATGCTTGGTGGAATGAGCAAATAAAGATTGATTATGAAAACTGCCAAAGGTTTGAAAATGAATATGAAACCTTTGGTAAAAAGCAACCAAAATGGAATAAGAGAGGACATATGTTCCTGAAGAAAGATGCTTGTGAAACGTGCAATAGTGGAGAAAAGGATTGGCAAAAAATGACAACACATGATGCTTGTTACAAGTCATGGAACGAACTTACGAAGAAAGAACAAGAGAACTGCAACTGGTTTAATAGAAGTGGACAAGATGGACAATGTATCGATTTAATATATGAATACGAACAGATTGAAGAAAACTTGAAGAACGCAGGTTATACAGGCAGTGATATTTTACCTAGTAATTATCAACGATATATTATTCGTAAGGTTATTGGTACTAAGAATGATGTACAATCAATACCCACGTTAGTTGGAACTGATGATGCGATAATGGCTGAGATATACGCATATCATCTTGACGGTTATGTAGTAGATACTGATAGTATAACGTGTCCTAATTGTGAGCATAAATTTAGGTTGAGGCTATAAAATGGTTACAGGTTACGAGCATCAATATTATCATGATATAACAGAGATAAAAATAACATTACAACGTATGCTGATTGTTCTTGAGAAGATAGAGAAAGGGTTGCCAAAATGATTTTCTTTTCGTTATCCCATTAATGATGATCGTTAATCAAGAACCTTTGTTTAGATTAGAATTAAGCAAGGCAAAATTAAGACATATAATCAAAGATAAATGTAAAACCAATGTTGAGAAAGCACAAGCTGATTTTATGTTGAAGAATTTTAAAAGGAATCCCCGTATAGTTGAAAGAATGTATAAAATGATTACAACACTTGATAATGATAAGATACTTTTCCCGACACAAAACGTTTTAGTAGAGCTAGCAAAGTATGTAGTAGCAATGGAAGCGTGTGAGGAGGAAGCAGATAATTATGCAAACTTGGAGTGCGATGAATAATGGCAGATGATCCAGATACTACATTGAGAGCAGTATTAGAGGATGAATCTTTACAAAAATATGTAAATGATTTGAGAGACCCAAAGACTGGTAAGAAACATCAATGGAAAGTATTGGCAAGTGGAGAATATACTTCCAGTGTGCGTAGCGGTGCGTCAGTAAACCTCAAAGTACAAAAATGGTATAAACCAAAATTGAACAAATATGGCGAGCCAAAATTATATCTAAGTGAATTAGACGTAATAGAATTAGAATTTGCTCTTGGTATGTTCAAGGATATTTACATTAACAATATTCATAATATGAAATACAAAGAGAAAATGCAAGAAGCACATTGGTACGCAGATTACGCACTTTTGATTTGTAAAAATGCGGCTAAGAGTGAAACTGAAAGACGTTATAATGAATGGAAAACACATGAAATACAACGTTGTGGACAGGATTCTGGAAAGAAACCACATGATAGAGAACAACGAGGTTGGTACAAATAATGGCAGGTAAAAAACAACACCAGCAACATAAGATAAAGAAAGTTCCGTTTGAAGTACACGTCTATGACACTTATGTATTGGCAACGAATAATCATACAATGCATTTTAACGTTGTAATACCAAAAAAGGATATAAAAGAAGCAATCAAATATGCTAAGGAATGGCTTGAAAAGACAAAACAAAACTATGACAAGGTTACTGCCAATGAGTGTCGATATTGTCATTCACAACTTGCACCAGATATAATAAAAAACAGAGTCAGAATTGATGGATACTTTGTTCAAGCAATGGAAGGTTGTAAAGATGAAGAATAAAATAATATTTATCCCAATAGCATTGACACTCTTTGTAATGTTCTATGGAACAATAGAACAGAATGTTGATTGTCCAACGGTTGCATATAATCCTGAAGGGAATGAGGATTGTACATATGTAAAGAGTTGGCTATGGCACAGTGTAGCAGTATTATCATTGACAGCATTTGGATTACCACCTGATGGTGTATTGACCAATATTGCAGTAAACCCTGATGAAGCGGAGTCACGAAACTTCATACCAATGTTATCATTAAGTATAATTGCGATATTTATAACCAAACGGAAAGAAAGTCAACTTAAGAAAGTAAGGGAGTCTTACAGATGAGTAAATGTCCAAAGTGTCCTGAAGGCACTATAACGTGTCACAGTGATCCCAGTAATGAAGAGGAGGGAAGACCGTGGGTATGTGATAATTGTGGGTATGATGCCTCATGACTAGAGATGATGACGGCTGGATAGAACCAGATGATCCTACAAAGAAAGATTCAGATGGTAATTATGCATTTAGTAATCCAAGTACAGATTACATTAAGGTTGAACCTGAAGATGTGTGTGTTACAAAGAGATGTCATATTTGTTTGCAAATGAAATTACTACCAGTCTGGACTAACAGATGTATAAATTGTAAAGATAAGAAAATGACAGATCCAGAACAACTTGCCCTTGACATTAAAAGAATATACAAATCACAACAAACGGGAATGTAATGTCAATACAATTAGTAAAGCCAAAAGATTACACGCCAACGGAATCAGTATTGCATGATATGTTTACAGAAAATACTGGTAAGAGTATGGGCGACAGTGGTGGTGACGGTAATCGACATTGGCAAAGAAATCAGGAAGTTGTTGACTTTAGGGATAGAGAACCATTCACTTATAGTTATGACGGAAAATATTTTGATATTAGCAAAGATTTGTTTCACCACCTATGTGATGCGTTGGAATACGATCAGTTGGCAACAATAAAATGGGAAAGATGGGTAAATGCAAATGAAAATAAACAATGTATTGGTGGCGTTGAAGAATATTTAGAGAATGGTGGTATGGAAAACGGCTCAGGTAATACATACAATGATGAAAATCTGTTAAACCAAGTTTTTCAATATGTTATAGACCGGGAAACATCGCAAGTGTACATAGCAATTCATGGTGGTTGTGATGTACGTGGTGGATATACGGACTTTAAGGCATTTGAATATGAAGAGGATACTTTGTTTGATTGGTGTCGAGCTTCGTTAAGTTGTGGCTGTGGAGATCTGAGAGAGATGACGGATGGTTCTGTATTCACTGATGATTTAGGTAATCATTGGTATGATGATTGGACTGGATATACATGGAACAACGGCTTGCCTTGCATATGGCAGAAGCATTTGTTTAGAAATAAATTAGTATGTAAAATATGTAAGCAGGATGTTGAAGTTGGAACGTAGAAAAAAGGATGGTAGATACTCAAGTCAGGGTAGAGGAAATCACTATTATGGAGACGATGAGGAAGCATACCGATATACTATTAGTGAAATTGAGGATTTTTATAAAGATGGTCCGAAACAATTTATAGACAAGGGACACGGTATCACGGAAGAAAGTATAAAATTTTTCAAAAGGAAGAGAGGTAAACTAGGACAAATATTACAGATTAACATAGATCAGCATAGAGAATTCGATATGGAAATACGATGTACAGCAGGAACAGTTTTGCTTAGTGGTGTAACTTGTGGTTATGGTGGTACAGGTCCTCATGGAACTTTGAGGATATTGGAGTTGATTGGATTAGATTCGGAAGAATACAAGCAAAAAGTATTTACCAATAAACACGTTAACATTGATCTAAGGGAAAGAGGCACGGCTGGGAGGGTGTATTACTAAATGAAACTTTTTATTTCACTACTCATTCATTGGAGTACACGTTACATATGAACAAAAAAGGAGACCACACGTTATACGGTTGTAACGTGCCGTGTGGGTTGGAAACCAGCCGAGAGGCAGATGGCTCGATCAATGTGAAGAGTTCTGATCAGGACTTTTCGGATATCGGGAGGGAACCATTTACTCCAGAAAATTCTTTTTATTTATCTACCCCATTGAGTGTGAGTATATTATAATGAACGTTTTAAGACACGGTGACTTGTTACTGAAAAGTGACGAGGGTATCGTAATCCCAAAAGGTTCTATAAGCCTAGAAACAGATATTCTCGCCGAGGGTGAGAGAACAGGTCATACACATAAGCTCGTTGGACAAGCACAAATACTTGAACACACTGCAAATGATGGTACGATTGAAAGATTTGTTGATGCCCAAGAGGACAGTCAGTTGACACACCAAGAACACAACACAATTGATATTCCAAAGGGCGTTTACAGAGTCGTACAAGAACGTGAGTTCGATGTCGTCAACGAGATGATTAAAGAAGTGTATGACTAACTCCTTTTTTTTCGTGATGAATTATGTATGAACAATTAAAGAAACCCATTAAGGATTTTCTAATAGGGAGAAATTGTAAAGAACTTAGAGTTGAAGGTTGGCTCTATTCCAGTTATGATGGATGTGATGATCGTGAAATTGATATGGAGTTAATTGACAAAGATGGCAACACAGTTGAGAAAGGCAATAATTTTTGGGGCGATAGTGGTAACGATTTAGCTGACGTAATATCAGATGCAATATTTGATACTGATAGTCCTAGTGCAAATGACGATGACGCATATTACAATGCAATAAACCTCACTCTGAACGCAGAATTAATTGGAAATGAATTGGATCTTGATGTAAGCAGGGACAATAATTTTTCCGATCATGACTTTGAGGGTAATAGTATTGAGGAAGAGATTTTTATTCCAAAACAATTTCAAGGTATACTTGTTAACACTAAAGACTCTGTTCAGATAGGATATTATTCAGGCAGTGGAGATAGTGGTGATTATGATATTCAAGATAGCGGCATACCACTTAAGGATGATTTCATGAAGAATGTTAAAAAACAATATCCAAATATTGAGAGTGAACAAGAATTTGAAAAAATATTTGTAAAATTTAATGATTGGCTTACAGTAGAAACACAAGAGTTTGTTGAACGTTTAGGCAATGAACACAATGCCACCAATTACAATGACGAGGGCTGTTTTGGAACAGTATACGCAAAATTTGGCGAAAGATATCTTACTATGGATACGTCTGTCAATATGGGATTTGTAAATAGTGATGATAAAGGAACAGTAAGGGAGATAATATAATATGCATCCAATGCATCATGCCAAGTCTAGTGCCAAAAGGTTTGGTGGAGTATGGGAAGATTATATAAAAATTCATAATTGGTTTGATGAAACAAAAGCGAATTTTGCAGATGTGCGACACCGAGCAATGAGGCATCATGCAGAAGGGATATTTTGGTGTGAAAAAGTATTCGGCACAGCGTTCAAGAATTCCGATGGACAAGACGTACCTATAAGGGCTATTGGAGAACAACACGTAAAGGAAGATTGTGGATTCATACCATCAATGCAAAGATGGTTACTAGCAATGAAAGTTGAACCTTGGATGATTAAGATGTCGAATGAAGCAAAGAAAACATATGATGAAGTTAAGGTTGAAGTATGATGGTAGCCGAAAACCGCAGACCAGATAAGTACCAATACTGGTTAAGCCATCGGGGTGTAACTCATGAATGTAGGCTTTGTGGGAAAAAATTTGTTTATGGCTATAAACACAGAAAATATTGTAGTGTTGAATGTCGCCTGATGTTTAACAGGCTTTATGATAAAAGATTAAAAAAATTAAGAAAACTAAAAGACGTACGGCTAAACAAAATAAAAAATTGTCTAAACTGTAAACAACAATTTACTATGGCAAATTGGAAACAAATCTTTTGCAGTAAGAATTGTAGAGTAATATTCCATCATTATTATAAATCCACAATCAATTCTAATTTGCTTACTTGTAAAATATGTGGATTTAGAGTAATACGTGGCGAACAGCGAAGCTTGAAAATTAACGCAGGGTGTTGTTATCTTTGTGCAAGAAAACTAAAAAGAGAATTGGGAATAGACCAAATGCGACCAAGAATAGATACTGCAAAATCTAACGCAGGGAATTTACGGAAAAGATACTAAAATGCCATCTTTTATTTATCACTCCAGTGGATGTGAGTAATATATGAGCCAAATAGATTTAGATAATTCAGAAGTTAAGGAACATCTACCGATAAAGCGAATCTTGTCTGGATTAAATGGAAAACGGTTTACGAAAAAAGAACTTAAAGCATTTATTGAATTGCATTATAAAGTTACAAATCCTGAGATAATAATCATTAAGGAACCTACTAATTATTTTTTAGAAAATAAGGAATTATATGATGACAAACAGAATTGGAAAATGTTACCATACAATTCAACCTCGAAAGAAAGTGGTAGAGCTTGGGTTGATGAAAGAACGGGTAATAAGTGGACGATAAAGAAAGAGCGTGATTTGGACATGGCAGATTATGGAGTAATTAAAGATGTTGAAGATCTGTTACTAGAACCGTTTAAACGATCCACGCAGGGTACACCTACAAGAGAAATGTTTACTGGTTTTCCTGTTGGACAATTATTTTCGCCAGAAATTAAATTCTTTATGAAAGGAATATTTTCATTATTTGTATACGAGGCAAAAGACCCTAAACAAAAACAATTGGTCAAAACTAAGGGCGGTGTAATAAAATCTAAAGCAATAGTATTGGTTTCACCTATTTGTAAATTTGATGATCGACATACTGAAAATGGGCAATCCAAACCAAGACTACATTCTGTAAGACAGCCAGCAGTTCAATGGGGCGACCTCAAGATGCATTACATACACGGTGTGATATTCACTGATGATGATCCTATTCCAAATTCTACTTCAAATATCAACTCACAAACATTATGGCAACAAATATGTAAAAGAAAGTTAAAGGCTTCACAAGTAATTACGATTAATAATCAAGAACAAAAACGAGTTGCGATTGAGCATTATGGTATGCAGAAGATTTTTTCCGCATTAGATAAGAAACTAATAGATTCGTCATTGAGGGGCAATAAATTATATGAAGTTAAGATAGGCAGTGAAACTTGGAGAACTTACCAATTAGTACTCATGTATAAAGATGTGTCAACAGGGAGAAGATATGTATCAGGTGTACCGAGAAGAGATGATGAGGGAAAAGAGATACAAACGGCAGATCATGCAATGGCTTGGAAATTCAGCTTGACAGAAGATGAATATAGGCATCTTATAGTTGAAGGATAAGTATTTTTTTTATACCCCAAAATATGTGATGGTTTTTGAGTGATTACGAATCTACTATTATTTCTAATGTTAGGGATGATAATGATAATCGACAAAGTGATTGTATAATTATTTTCGGCGATAGTAGTGGTGTTGGTATATACAAAAGGCTTGATGCCAACCCAAAATCCATACAAAATACCATAAGGAGCTTTTATCATTGGATGGATGATGAACAGGTTAAATGGATTGACTATAAGATGGATAGTGATCAGTTACTTGTAAATTTAATTTACTGGATAAAAAGAAAGGAGGAGGACCAAGATTGTTCGTGGACACCTTCAGGAAAAACTGAAACAAGACATACGACAAAAGGCGAATGGCAAACAAATCATAATATTAAAAATTATATGGCGTTACTTACTTATCCTTTTGTTGACGGTAGAAATGTTCAGTATATTTACAAAATTGATCCCGATACACAAATGATGGAGATACTTGAAGGGCATTGGAATAGTGATACCAAAAAGTTTGAGAAACACGAAAGTATCGGTACTATACCAGTCGGACAAAATTATGATGCTACGGAAAGGGTGGAGATACCAAAATGAACGAGAAAAAAGTATATTGGAAAGCTTGGAATCAGCATTTACCTGAAAAAGGCGAAAAAGATTTCTGGATGTTTGTTAAGAAAGGATTAAAAGAAAACTTCAGGTTGTATAGATATTTCAATGATGCTGAACTTTTGTATACGTTTAATCAGATGATACGGGAAAGAAATTATAGAAATGTTGATCTCGCATTAGTCAAAAGGTTCATTCACGAGTTCGCTGGTATCAGTAAGGCACCACAGGGAATATTATTGGTTGATGATATATTGGAAGCAATACAGAAAGCCGACAGAGGAAGGGCATTAAAAGTAGTAATAGAGAAAACTAAACCAAAGAAAAAGACAGGGAAAAGAAAGAACAGCAGGGCAACTGTAACACCTGTGAAATTATTAACAATGTTGGAAGGTTTGACTTGGTTTGATGAGCATACTAAGTTATGGTTTGATCATTTGGATTGGATAGTCAAAGGAATGTGGGAATCATTATTCGAGCCAAGAAATTACAGTAAGAATATGCGTGGTATAAGGGCGTTTGAAAAGTCTAGAAAGAGAAAGAACAAGATACAGAAAGCTGTGCTAAAGAGATGGAATGATGAAAACCGATTTATAAATAAAATCCATAAGAAATTTAGTGATGACTTTACACAGAAAGTAAAAACTAATTCTGGAAAGTTAAAGAAACTCACGTTACATCAGAAAGTTGTAGCAATGTATGCTGCAACAAAGAAAGGATTTATGGACTTGGCTGATACTGGTGTCGGTAAGACATACACTGCGACTTCATTAATCTCACTTGCAGATAGAATGAAATCTTTGATAGTATGTCCAGCAAGTTTAATTCATAGTGGGCAGTGGGAAACAGCCATCAAGAACACATTTAGAGATGCAGTTGTGTATACACAAAAAGATGCACTACAAGAAGATTTCCGTTTCCAAAGAGGTAAAAGATGTTTCTATCTGTTAAGCTATCAAACGGCAAGTAATCTTTCTGGTAAGAATATTCTTAGAAAGATAAAAAATAGCATTGATTGTGTTGTGATTGACGAGGCACAACGGACAAAGATTAGAGATGAAAAAATGCCAAGCAGATGCAGGGTTAGAATTGAGAATATGCTTGTAAAAATTCGCAAGAACAGAAAAATTAACGTATTAATGTTAACTGCAACACCAGTACCAAATACTGTTGGAGAAGCAAGATCATTATTAGAAATGGTATCAGGTAAGAACTTTAAGGAAGTTTCTAACTATAACAGAGTAGATAATTTGGTCGCAATGCACGTAAGATTGAAAGAATTTTCAATGCGATATGAAAAAGTATACCCGGTAAAGCTGAGAGAGAAGACAATAAAATGTTCTGTAAACTTGAAGCTTGGTAAATATAAAAATATGTTAAAGGATGTAGGATTCTTGGGTATGGATCAGATTGCACTCGTTGAAGCTAAGGTACCGAAGATTCTTAAACAAATCAAGAAGACACCAAAGAACCAGAAGATAATTCTTTACACAAAATATGTAACAGGAATGGTCAACGTTTTAGCTGATGAGCTAGAAAGAAAGGGAATATCATATACATACTATACAGGAAGTAGGAAAGAGGGATTGAATCCAAAACAAGGAGCATTGTTTTTCAATGGCAGGAGGGTATTGATAGCGTCATCGGCAGTAGCAGAAGGACTTGATAAGATACAGGATCATTGCAATAACATTTGGCTTGTAGGACACCCGTGGACATACACAGAAAGACAACAACTTGTAGGCAGAATCTATAGAACAGGTCAAAAGAAATCTGTTAATGTCATTACATTTATCGCAGAAATCAACGGGTATCAGTATGATCAAAATGTTAAGATTGACAGGATAAATACAAAAAAGAGTTATCATGATACAATAGTAGATGGTGTGTATCCAGAAAAATTAGTGGGTAGAAATGAAAGTTGGAGAGATATAATAAATGCAATAGTTTCAGGAGAGAAAGTCAGATCGTCTAGGCTTGTCAATGCTGGATTAGTGAGAAGATTAAGTACGCAACATAGGATTGTAAAGAAACGAAAAAGGAAGAGTAGGAAATTGAAATGACTGAAAAAATTATAAAATCAGGAGATGGTTGGGTTGTAATAAGAATGGAAGATTGGAAAGGTTCAGAAAGAGATATTGAGTTCATTAAAGATGACAATGGAAACTATAATTGTTCTAACTGTGATTTAGGAGAGTGTAATGGTTGTATAACAGGTTCTGATGATCCATGT
>Ga0315318_10001074_pt1 | contig 11836 bp, 15 predicted proteins | sample M1200m3416metaG_FD_203703 | JGI IMG/M metagenome (GOLD analysis project Ga0315318, IMG submission 203703) | Ammonia-oxidizing marine archaeal communities from Monterey Bay, California, United States - M1 200m 3416 | ecosystem: Environmental > Aquatic > Marine > Coastal | place: USA: California... | reverse complement strand
AGTTGTTCTTATTGTAGGAAGTTCAGGTTCTGGAAAATCTACATTACTTAACATGATTGGATTATTAGATCGTCCTACCAACGGTAAAATTTTCATTGACGGAAAAAATACTACTTCACTTGATGATGATGAGGTTTCTTCATTTAGAAATCACAAATTAGGATTTATCTTCCAATTTTCTAATTTACTTAGTGATCTTACTGTATTGGAAAATATTTTGTTGCCTAGACAAATTGGAGGAACTGTAGGTAATGCAGAAAAAGATGCTATAGACTTGTTAAAGGCAGTTGGACTTGAAGATCAAATCTATAAGCGAGCAAACAAGATTTCAGGTGGCCAAGCTCAAAGGGCTGCTATTGCAAGGGGATTGATCAATAAACCATCAATTGTTTTAGCAGATGAACCTACTGGAAATCTTGATTCTGTAACTTCTGAAACAATTGTACAATTAATGAAATCAATGGCAAAAAAACTCAATCAAACATTTATCATTGTAACCCATGATAGAAAACATTTTGGTAATGTAGATAAAGTCATTACAATAAAAGATGGAAAATCCTTTGAAGGCGACTATCAGGCAGAAATGGAGGTAATTGTATGAATCTAAAATTATTGTTTGTGTTTTTTGTAATTGGATTATTGCCTATATTTTTTGATGATTCTTTTGCTGCAGCTCAAAGTATGGAGAAGTCCCCATTTGAGCATACTTTTAGTGATGTAAAATTTCTAGATGCATATTTTGGTACATTGGACAATAAAATTGAAGTTGAGGCTGGAGATAGTAATATCCCATTTACTGTAGTATTAGCAAATGTAGGAACACAAGATATCACTGGAATTAGAGGAGAATTATCATTACCATTTGATTTTTCTGCATCTGATGGTCCAAATTCAATAATCTATGCTGATAGTGATTCAAATTCATCAGCTGGGGAAAATTTTCACCTAACATTTTATGTAAATCTAGAGAAAAGTGTGAAAATCCAACAATATCCTGGAACAATTAAAGTTGATTATTCTAGACTAAGAGAATCTGGAGTTAGAATTGTATCTGAAAATTTTAATTTTAAGGTAACAGGTGATAGTGTAATAAATGCAAAAGCGCTACAACCATTTTTGACATCCTTAAAATCCAATACTGCAATAATTGAAATCTCAAATGATGGAACAGCACCAATTTCTAATGTAGATATTAGTGCTACAAAAACAACTGAAACTGCATCAACTTCAACACCAACCACCAATTTAGAAAATGTCATACTTCTAGAATCAAATTGGGATATTGGAAGTATCAATCCAAAATCATCTAAGCAATTTACTGCAACAATTTATGTCCCTAATACACTTAAAGGTGATACACTAAGAATTCCTTTATCTATTTCATATTATAATGCACATGGTGATCAGCATACCATTTCTAAAACTATTGATTTTTACATTAAAGGATTAATTGATCTTCGTATCTTCAATGTAGATGTAATTGAATTATCTGATACACAAATGATTGTTGGAGAAATAATTAATGAAGGAAATGAAGATGGATTGTTTGGTTTTGTGAGTGTTGAACCCCGTGGAGTTTCTAATATAAAGTCAAATACTCAATTCATTGATGAAATTGAAACTGATGCACCTGTTCCATTTAATCTACTAATTGATTTTGATGGTGAACCAAAATATGGAGAACATGATATTTCTATTACTGTAAGATACAAAGACAGTATTAGAGATGAGATATTTCTAACTCATGATACAACAATCTTTGTTGAAAAATTATCAAATAACAATGAAGGAAATTTTGATTCCACAATTATCATTATTCCAATTATTATTCTAATTGGTATAGCATTTTATATAATACGTAGGCGTAAAAAGACTTCAATTAAGACTAGCAATTAAATTTTTAATCTAAAACAAAGAAACAAAAATTATTGAGATTAAGTATTATTGTTCTTTTTGCAGTTTTAATTATAGGTGGAATTGTAATTTCATTAGGATTTATTACAACTCAAGAAGTTATTGAAATTGCTAAAATTTATAATCAATATGAGAATTTAGAGAAATACAAAAGCGAATTAGAAAAAATTATCCTATATAATCAAGAAGTTCTAAAAGATCTTGAAAATCAAATTAAAAACTCTGATAATGTTCATCTAGAACAAATTAACGAAGAGATTGAAATAATGAATCAAGTAATCATTGATAATAAAGCAGAACTTGAGCACATAATCCAAAAATTATCCCAAATAAAATATCAACCGTAAACTGAATTAATCATTTTCTAAATTCATATAGTAATTAAAAAAATCATATTTGTTGGAAACTCATCAAAAACTTACAATTGTTGGAGTTGTTTTTTTGCTAATTACACTGTTGATGAATTACTATCATCAGACAGATCATCCTAATGTGGGATTTAATTATGCATATATTCCTGGTATTGTAATGTTAGCAGTTTTTTCGATAAGTTTTGTTATGTTTACAAAAGATAGAATTAAAGAATAATACTTTAGTAATTTTAAACTATTCAGATAATGATCTTTTTATTTTAATTCAAATTTTTTCCAATAATATTAAATCAAAATTTGTAATTATTTTTATAGATTCAATATGATAAGTTAGGCTTATGAAGATCCTGTAAGATTATAAGCAATTACTGGATCTTGCGTATATGTCTAGAGATGAGATTGAAGTACCAAAAGAATTACGAGAATTCATGTTAGAAGGAGCAGAAGAAACCTTACTTGGTCAAAAAAATGGAGCACAAAAACAATATCGTTATGGTAATCTACACATTAGAGAATATAATGAAAAATTTTTAGTTCATACTGATAGAATAGATCCAAGAAAAGATCCAATTGGTCATTTGATTCATGATGCCCCTGAGGTTTTGATTGGTTTGGCATGTGCTGTATTTGGTGGTTCTCAAATTACAAAAAAATTTCTAAAAAAAGAATCAAAAAAAACAATATTTGTTTCTAGTTTGATTACATCAATTATTTCTGGATATTTGGGATATACAGCAACTAAAAAAATAAGAAATTCTTTGGAGTAAAAATCATGTCTACTATTAGAACAGTTCAGGTGCTTCTCAAACTTTTACCTTCAATCTTTGCCTTACGTAAGGATAGAAAAAAATGGATAAATCAAAAAGAAAATGAAGTTGATTTAGAACAATTTAGAAAAAATGCTCGTAAAGTTCTTGATACATTCATTTCATTAGGTCCAGTTTACATAAAATTAGGACAATGGCTTTCTTCTAGGGCTGATATCTTACCACAACCTTATTTGGAAGAACTTGCCAAACTTCAAGATTGTGTACCTTCTTCATCTTTTGACAAAGTAAAATCAATAATAGAAAAAGATCTTGGACCAATCAATGAAAAATTTGATGAAATTGATACTAATTCAATTTCAGGTGCATCACTTGGTCAAGTATATCGAGGAACAATTTCTGGACAACAAATTGTTATCAAAGTTAAGAGACCTGGAATAGAAAAAATTGTTGCAAAAGATCTTAAAGTTTTAAAAAAAATTCTTCCTTTAGCATTAAGATTTGTTGATCCTAATTTACGGTATTCTGCTAAGGCAATGCTTTCTCAATTTATTGAAACTATTCATGAAGAAATGGATTATACCCATGAATCTGCAAATCTTAAAAAAATTAAAAAAGATATGGAAAAATCATATAATGTCATTATACCTTCAGTTTTTGACGATTATTCATCAAAAAATGTTCTAACTATGGAATATCTTCCTGGAATCAAAGTAACAAATGTAGATGCACTTGAAAAGAAAGGAATTGACAGAGAACAATTAGTCATTGATGTTCATAAGGTCTTTTTTACTATGCTTCTCAAACATTCTATTTTTCATGCAGATCCACACCCTGGAAACATATCAGTAACTGATGATGGAAAACTCATTTTGTATGACTATGGAATGGTTGGGAGAATAAATAATGAAACCAGATTCAAATTAATCCGTCTTTATCTTGCACTAGTTGAAAAAAATCCTTCTAGAGTTGTTAATGTAATGAGTGAACTTGGTATGTTGACCCCTGGATATAATAGAATGGTAATTGAAAAAGGAATCGAGCTTTCAATTCGTTCTATGCATGGAAATAAACCAGATGAAATGGAAGTCCAAAGTTTAATGGAACTTGCAAATCAAACAATGAGTAAATTTCCATTTATGCTACCAAAAAATTTGGCATTATATATGAGAATGGCGTCAATTATTGAAGGAATATACAAAACACATGATGTTGATTTCAAGTTTGTAAAAGTTTTAAAAAATATTCTTGAAGAAGAAAATTTGATTCCAAGAGCATACATTGAAGAATTAAAAGTATCATTTGACAGTTTTACAAAATCAATTGATTATGCAATAAGAATGGGACCTGAGATGAAAAAATTTATGAATGAAACACAAATTTTTATGAAAAAAAGGAAGCCTACAGTACTGCTTAGTGGAAGTATATTTGCTTCTGCAATTTTTATTGGTTCTACATTTTTATTTCAATCAAATGAATTTCTTGGTTTTGTAGGATTGATTAGTTCAGGATTGATAATGATAGCATCTGGATTACTTAGAAAATATTAGTTTTTATTCAATTGAAATATTTTTTCCTTTTTTTATTATAGGAATAATTAATGTTAAAATACCGTTTTCATATTTTGCAGACTCAATTCTCTCTTCTCCTTGTTTTACATCAATTGGAAGTCTAATTTTTTTATCAATGATATTTGGTCTTTGATTTGTAATTAATGATTCAGATTCTTTTTCTTTAATTATTTTTTGTGCTTTAACTGAAAGAATATCTCCATTTAAAGTCAATTCGATATCTTTTTTGGAAAATCCTGGAATGTCTATTACAATTTTGAGATTATTTTCATTGAGAAACATGTCAATTGGAGGTAAAACAAATTCATAAAACTCTCTTGATTTATTTCCAATTTCTTTAATTACTTCATTAACAAGTCCCATTTTGATTTAATGCAAATTTTTTAGTTATAAATCTTATAGATTTTATCTACAATTTTTAAAAATATTTTTATTTTAACATTAAATTAATATTTCCAAAAACTGATTTACAGATAGTTGTGGAATTCTTTAGGCATGAGAGAACTTTACAGATGAATTCCAGACTTGATAGATTTTTAATCGATTAATTACTCTGTTTTGATGACTTATGATAATTGTAATTGAAGGAGGAGATCAAGCTGGAAAACTAACTCAATCTACATTACTTGAAAAAGCTCTTAAAAAAAGAAAGATCAAAACTAAATTATTCAATTTTCCTGATTATTCTACTCCTATTGGAAAAGAAATCAGAAAATACCTAGATGGAAAACGAAAATTTCCTCCTCATACAATTCATTGCCTTTTGGCCGCAAATAGATGGGAAAAATTGAATCAAATTTTAGAAGCACAAGAAAAAAATTCTGTTTTGATAATGAATCGATATTTTCATTCTAATTTAGTTTATGGATTAGCAAACGGAATTAAACAGAAATGGCTTGAAAATCTAGATGATGGTCTTCCAAAAGCTGATTTGGTAATTTTACTTGATGTAACACAAAAAGAATCATTTCACAGACAAAAAACACATAGAGACAAGTTTGAAAAAAATGAAGAATTTCTAAGGAAAATTTCTAAAATATATCAAAGAATTGCCAAGAAAAAACGTTGGAAAATAATTGATGCATCTAAAAATAAACAAGAAGTACATGAAGAAATTATGAAAATATTTTCAAAGAAAATAGGAATATGAAAAAAAATTATTTAGATATTATTGATCCTATTCATGATTTTATTCGTGTATACGAACATGAATTATCTATTATTGACAATCCTATTTTTCAGAGATTAAGACGAATTAGACAACTTTCTGGAGCTCATTTAACATATCCAGCAGCTCAACATACAAGATTTGAACACTCATTGGGAGTCATGCATATTGCTAGTCAAGCGGGTCATGCATTACATGAAAAAGGAATTGTGACATCTGATGACATTGAAATTCTTCGATTATCTGGCCTTTTACATGATATAGGTCATGGTCCGTTTTCTCATCTTTTTGAAGAAATAATTCAAGAAAAAAAAATTTCACATGAAAATTTTGGGAAAGAAATTGTTTTAAAATCTGATATTGGTGATGATTTATCAAAAAATGGTTTTAATAAAAAACTCATTGCAAAAGTTGCATTTGGAGATTCAAAGTTTCAATATCTAAATGAAATAGTTTCAGGTGCATTAAGTGCAGATATGATGGATTATTTACAAAGAGATGGTTATTTTACAGGAGCAGAACATGCCAAAATTGATCATAAGCGAATTACACAATCTCTTGATGTACACATGAAAAAATTAGCCTTAGAACGTTCAGCCTTGTATTCTTTTGAATCAATGATGCATTCTAGATATCAAATGTTCAAAGCAGTATATTTTCATAAAACTGTAAGAGCCGCAGAAGTAATGTTACTTGAAGCATTAAGATTATCTGATGATGAATTTGGGTTTAGTACTTTTAACCTGAATGAATTTGTCAATCTAACTGATGAATATGTCTTATCCTCTCTCTTATCCTCAAAATCTTCAAAATTAAAACGTGCTAAACAGTTTGCTTTAGATTATCAAAACAGAAAATTACTAAAATGTGTATTTGAAAGAATTTTGACCAGTAGAACAATCTTGAAAAAAACTCGAACTGATGAACTAAGAACAACAATTTCCAAAAAATCCAAAGTCCCCGAAAATGAAATTTTTGTTGATAGTTCTGTTACCCCATCAATTCCACTTGCTCCTTCAAAAAATGAGTCAACATCTATAATTTTAATTTCAAATGAGAATGGAAAATCCTTTGCAAAAGAGATGCTTATTTCAGAAATTCCTGTGGTTTCAGCCATTTCTGGATTCATGAATATTCTTAGAATCTATACCCATGAAAAGAACAGGAAGAAAGTTGAAATTGCCGCAAAATCTATCCTTGGTGATCTAAAATGAAAAAAAGAATCGTAATAAAATTATCCGGAAGGATTTTTGGAATGGATAATGTCAAAGTGTTGAAAGACTATGCCACATTTCTAGTAAAAATTAGTAAAATTTGTCAACCCATAATTATTGCTGGTGGTGGAACTATTGCAAGACATTACATTTCTCATGCAAGATCATTTGGTGCAGATGAATCTACTCTTGATGAACTTGGAATTGAAATATCTAGACTAAATGCAAAATTATTGATTTATGCTTTGGGAAATAAGGCATATTTACATCCGCCAACTACTCTTCAAGAAGTTCGTCATGCTGTGGATGATGGACTGATAGTTGTTGCAGGTGGATTACATCCTGGTCAAAGTACTAATGGAACTGCAGCATTAATTGCAGAAAAAATTAAAGCTGAACAATTTCTTAATGCTACTGATGTTGACGGAGTTTATGATATGGATCCAAATAAATTCAAAAAGGCAAAAAAATTCAAACGAATTGAATTAAAAAATCTGAAAAATATTTTAGTTCATGAAGATTCTGTTGCGGGAGGTTATGATTTGATGGATATTGTTGCCCTAAAAATAATTGAGCGTTCAAAAATCAAAACAAGAATCCTAAAAGCAAATCCTAAAATTATTGAAAAGGCCATTAAAGGTGGCAATGTGGGAACTGAAATCATCATTCCATAAAATTAATTATTTTAAACTTTAATTTTGAATTGTTGGTCTTGATTCTGACCAAATCTGAATTTCTTTTTTTGGATACTCATCCATTCCTAATTTTCGTAGTTTTTCGAAAATTGATAAGGCTTCTTCTTTTTCCATTGCTTTTGATTGAGCTTTTGTAAATCCATCTTTATCTACAATTACTGCAACATATCCATCTGGAGAATTAATTACTGCGGTAAATTCTTCCTCTCCTACTGGTTGAAAATTACCATCAACTTTTTTGGTAGTTAATGTTAACATTGAAAATCCAGCTATATCAAACATCTTCATCTGTGATTTACTTGCTATTTGTTTTCCCTTTTGGACTGCTTGAAAATATTGCATAAATTTTGCTCCTCCCAATGGTATAATAACTATCTCAACATTTAAGAAATCCGGAGAATTTGAAATATTATGAATTCTAAAATATTTGTGGGTATCGCAATTGCAGTACTTGTTGTGATATTGGGTGGAATTCTTGTGATGGGACCTACAATGATTGTAGCACCCCAAGATAATACTTCACAAATTTCAAATGTTCCACAAGTAAAACCTCTTGAAGTCAAATTAGCGGAAATTTCTGTTACTAAAATTACTGAACGAAACGCTTCAATCAAAGTTGCATTTGAAATTATAAATCCTAATCCTAAGGCTGTAATTGTTCAAACTATGGATTATCAATTATACGAATCAACTTATTCAGATTCTGTACAAATTGCTGGAGGTGAAATAGGAAGTAGACCTGAAGGAATGGTTGAATTTGGATCTGATTATTATGTTCTTCTTGGAAATAACTCAATAATTCTAAAAGAAACTATTGACTTGAAAGGTTCAGAAAATACTCCTGAATTATGGGCAACCCTAAGTTCCGATGATCCAACTTGGAGAGTTACTGGTGATGTATTTTACAATCTAAGCTCTATGACTAGTGGACAAGAAAATCAACTTTATTTTGAATTTCCTTAGGAGTCCATCATAGTATCATAAAACCAAAAAATTATGATATATTGTTTTTAGAGAAAAAATATTGGCAAAGTTATAAAAGCCCGTAAATTGATTTTTTATCAAATGGCAGAAGCAGGTATGGCCGCTTATGGCGCAACAGTTGGAGTCGCAATTGCACTAGCAGTAGTGTGTTTCGCTCTTCGTGGTAAAGGACATCCAGAACCACTAGATTAACCCAAAGGAATTTTTCCTTTACAATATTTTTAATTTTTTACTCTGAATCTTTTTTGCTCATTCCCATCATTTCTGCTAGGGATAATTGTTTAGAATTTTTCTTTTTCATAAAGCATTTTTCATAATATTGACAATCAGAACATTCAGTTGATGGCTCTAAAATTGGTGTTTTTTGTTCTTTTAGAAGGTCATTGAGAACTCTAACTCTTCTTACTACTTCTTCAAACATCTTATTACTTCGAGTTAATGAAAAAGTTGTTTCTTTTCTATCATTTGTTATGTAGATAATAATTCCATCTGTTTTATCATATATCCACATACATGCATTAAGATACAAAACATCATTTGCATGAGGATTTTCTAATTCACTTGTTGCTGATCTGAATAATAAAATGGAATCATCTATTAGCATGTCCACTTGGCCTTTTAATTTGATATCATCAATTTCAAAATTTTTAGGCTCACTTCCATATTGTAATTTTCTAAGTAATCCTGAAAGGAGTTCATTGAACCCCCTTCTTTCAATTTCTTGAGGTTCTATTCTGTCAAAGTATGATCGTCTTAAACATTGAACCACCTCTTGAAGATGAATGGTTTGAATGTCTTTAGGATCTATATCGATTTCTAATTCTTTACCAATAGAATCTACTGCATTTTTAATTGTAGTTCGGAAATCTCTATCCCCCATCATGATATTTTACCTTTAATCTAGTTCAATATAGGTTAATTCAATACCTTATCTAGATACTTGGCAATTCGGTTTGAAAATGCAAGAATTACAAAATGAGTACCAAATCCCAAAATTGCTGCCATTATGAGATTTCCCATTCCATAATAAATCCCCAAAAATACTCCTAATGAAGGCAAAGCAAATATCAATGCCATTATGATACTAACCCAATTTGTTAGAATATCAATTGATACCTTGTTTTTTTTGGCAGGAAATTCACCCATGTTTTTTCTAGATTATTCTGTAGATAAAATTAATTTTGACATTGTAATTTCAGCTGATATTTTTTGTTCAACTGCATAAGCAATTGCTCCAATGTTTCTTACCTCAAAAGCAGTAAGTTTTGTAATTCCAACTAATGTTGATAAACTAAACATTTTCGAAAAAGAATTTAATGATGCTTGATAAATTGCAAGTTCAAAAGATCTTTCAAATTCAGCAATTGCATCTAACTCATTTTCAACTTCAGGAACTAAATCTTTGTATTTTGTATTGGTGAGTTCATTAAACACATCATTTACTGTTTCAGCTGATATCATTCTTCCAATTAGTTCTTTTGCAACTGGAGACTGAATAATTATCATATCTTGAATTTGTTGTTCATCAAGATTCCAAAACTTTCCTCTAATTACACATAGAATATTATAAAAATCAACATCCATTCCGATTAATCTATTTGCATCAATATCTCCAGATTTGAGTGCCTTAACAAGACGTGTAAATAGAATCTTGTCAAAATATGTATCAAAGACTTGAATATTTTTAGTATCATTGTACAAAGCTGCTGCTTTTGTTATCTCTTCCCCAAATTCCATTTGATTTAAAATTGCAATAGTTTCTTCCAAATCTTTTGCAACAAGTGCCTTGATTGCAGTATCTCTTTGTTTGATAAGTTCTTCAGCACAAAGATTTACGTATGTTTCAATCTCTTCTTGCGGTTTTCCCAAAACCTTTCCTTTGAGAATTTGTTTTAAATTGGAAATTATAAATTTCAAATAATAAGCATCTAAGATTTTAGATTCTCCTGCAGTTTTTGCTATGCTATAATGAGTTTTTGCTAGATGACATCTAAGAGCAGATTCGATAGAATTAGATGTATAAGGTTTCTCTACTTCAGATACTGCTTCTGAAAAAGATGTATTCTTTATTCTAGTAATTAATTCGTCTAAGTCTCTTGATTCTGCAAGTGTCTGAAAATCAGACCTCGTGAGTAATTTACCTCTCTTACTATATGCTTTAACAGAAGCAAATACATTCTTAGAACCGCCCATTTCGTTCAAACTTCAATAAACAACTGATTTTAATGTTTGGCGTTCTATTTCTAGGACTAGATTCTATGTAATACCATCTAAAAATTTTATTACATTCTCTCTGTCTTTTTTTGAGAATTTAGTAAATGCCGTAAGAACTTCTTTCTGAATAATCAAGGACTCATCTCCAATTTCTTTCAATTTTGAGAGATCAAATGGAAGTAATTCCTTAATTTTATTATTACAAAAAGCCTTAACATATTTTTGGAAAATTGAATATGTAAAATTGGGACTTGTCTGTAAAAGAACTAAAAGATTTTTTTCATATTCCTTTTCAGATGATTCAGATATTGAAAAAAGCTGTTTTAACAACACTTCCCTACTTTCTTCCTCACTAATTGATAGTGCTATCAGGAGACCTTTTTTAGTCAAATGATAGTAAGGGATTCCAAGTTCTTGAAGGGCTTTTGGACCTCTTTTCATTGGTAATCTTCCATGCTCCTTGGCAATTCCCATTGGAATTAAAATCTCATCCAGATCGCGGAAAATCCCTGAATAGATATTTTTCCATGCTACACCATGCTTTTTTGCTATTCTTTGAGAGATCCCGGTTCTTGTTTTTTCAACATAATTGACGTTACTGGCAAGGATTGTGATGATTGCTCTTTGTCTATTTGCTTCTCCTGTTAAACCACTACCTTTTGTCTTGAATGTATCAAAAATTGCTAATTTTGTATTTGATTTTCCCACTGTTTAGTCACTCTCAATTAACATGATTTTCATATTCTATGTTACTATCTGAATATAATGAAATATAATTATTTACTTTTTTAATGGTTTTGAATCATTAACGCTTTAATACATTACAATTTCGAGAAAATTAATGAATTCTACGAACTACAAGTATGCTCTATTACTTGTAGCCGCAGTATCTATCACAGCAGCAGGTGCAATGTCACAAGCATATGCACAAAGTGTTG
>Ga0315318_10001072_pt1 | contig 11847 bp, 10 predicted proteins | sample M1200m3416metaG_FD_203703 | JGI IMG/M metagenome (GOLD analysis project Ga0315318, IMG submission 203703) | Ammonia-oxidizing marine archaeal communities from Monterey Bay, California, United States - M1 200m 3416 | ecosystem: Environmental > Aquatic > Marine > Coastal | place: USA: California... | reverse complement strand
TACCATCTTCATTTTTATCTTCAGACTTATTAACTTGTTTTGTTCTTATAGTTAATAAATTGTCTTCAAACTCAACTTCAACATCCTTTTTGTTAAAACCAGCAAGAGCAACCTCTATTGAGTAGTTGTCTTTTCCAGTTTTTCTTATGTTGTATGGCGGATAGTTTGATTGCATGCTCAAACCTCCATTTCCCAACATACTTTCGAATTGGTCAAACATATCGTCAAAACCAACCGAAAAAGGTCTTAATGAGTTGAATATAGATAGATCCTTACTTGTCATTATATCCTCCTTTGTTAGCAAGGTTATTTAATGCAAGCCCCATTAGGCGACTTACAGAATTTATATGGGAATTAATTTTATATTTTCAAGAAATTTGATTTGAAATTTTTAATGCAAACGCATAATCAAGAGCAATTTCTTCTATAGCGCTATCTCTTCCAGATTTTCCACCATGACCAGCATTCATTTCAGTTTTTAATAATAATAAATTATTATCAGTTTTATAGTTTCTTAATTTTGCAGTAAATTTTGCAGGTTCGTCAAACAAAACTCTATTATCACTTAAACTAGTTGTGATTAATATGTGAGGATAATCCATTTTTTTTATATTGTTATAAGGAGCATAAGAATAAATATAATCGAAGTGATCTTTATTATCTTTCGCATTACCAAATTCATCAAATTCACCAACAGTTAAAGGCAATGAATGGTCAAGATTTGTAGTAAGTGAATCAACAAAAGGTACGGTCATAATTATTCCTAAAAACAATTCAGGTGATTGATTAACTGCCACACCCATCAATAATCCACCAGCAGAACCTCCCATTCCAATTATTTTTTGTTTTGAAGTGTATTTTTTTTCAATTAAATATTTACCAACAGCAATATAATCTTCAAAGGTATTTTTTTTATTAAGAAGTTTTCCTTCTTTCCACCACTTCATTCCTCTTTCCATTCCACCTCTAATGTGAGCTGTTACCCAAATAATATCTCTATCAATTAGACTTAATCTTGTTGTTGAAAATCCTGGAGACATAGAATTGCCGTAAGATCCATATCCATATAATAATAGGTTTGCAGATCCATCTATTTTAGTTTTTTTATGTCTTGTAATAGTTATTGGAACCATTCTTCCATCATGAGAAGGGCACTCTAGTCTTTCCACAATATAGTCATTGGGGTTATGACCTGAAGGAATTTCTTGTTCTTTTACCAACTTCCTATCTTTAGTTTTCAAATTATATAAGTATGTTCTTCCAGGTGTTTTAGGAGACGAGTAAGACAAATAAACTAGATCGGTGTTTTTATCTTTTTGAATTAAAGATACACTTGGAACAATAACTTTTTCATCAGAAAAAATTAATTCTTCTTCTTTATTTGTATTTTTATCTTTTACAAATAATCTACTTAGAGCATTTGATGTTTCTGATCTTATAACCCAGTCGTTTAAAAAAACTAAACCACCAATTAACACTTCATCTTTTGCAGATATATATGCTTTCCAATTCTGATTTGATAAATCTTCACATCTATCAATTTTAAAGTCCTCAGCATTTTGATTTGTGTGATTATAAAAATAACCATTCCAAGAATTTACCGAGTAAATAATTCCTTTTTTTCTTTCTATTATTAATTTTGGTTTTGGATTTTCTTCATTAACTCCAAAATAATATTGTTCAGATGTGTTATGATCTGATGTAGAAATAAAAAAATATTTTTCATCGCCACTTAAACCAATACCAACAGTAAATGCCTCACTTTTTTCTTCGAAAATTAATTCATCATCTTTGATAGAAGTACCTATTTTATGTCTAAATATTTTTCTTGGTCTATGAAATTTATCTAACTTTGAATAAAAAATATATTTATCATCTAAACTAAAAGTTGTTACTCCTCCAGTTTCTTCTATTTTTTCAGTTATTAATTTATTTGAAGAAATATCTCTAATATAAATGGTATAATATTCTGATCCTTTTAAATCTAAAGAATAAGCTAAATATTTGTCATTATAACTGACATCTAGGTCTCCAACACCAAAGTACTCTGTATTTAATTTTTCTTTTTCTTTATCTCCATTCCAAATTTCTTCTTCTATATTTGTTCCAATCTTTTTTCTTAATTTAATGGGATAGTTTCCTTCCTTAGTAGTTTTTATCCAATATTCATATTGTACATCTTTGTAAGGAAGAGATTCATCGTCTAATTTTATTCTTCCTTTTATTTCATCAAATAATTTTTTTTGTAAAGTTTTAGTATCTTTTAAATGATAATCAGTGTGGTTATTTTCTTGAATTAGATATTCTTTGACTTCGGGATCTAATTTATTTTTATCTTTTAAAACTTCTAAGATATTTTTTTGATGTATCCAGCTATAATTGTCTTCCCAAGTTATATTGTGACAAGATTTTATTTCTGGTTTTTTTCTAAGTTGTGGTACTTTCATAAAGGAGAAGAAATATATGAATATAATAATTTATACAGTAGTTATATTGACTATTTTTTACTTTCTATTGAAATTTATAAGCAATATTTCATCAAAAAAGATATCAAAAAGTTTAAGAACTTTAATAATTATAGGATTAATAATTTTAGCAATTTTATTTGCTATGGGTGGGAGGTTTTTATTAACTCTACCTCTTACTTTGGCGAGTTTAGCATTATTAAAATTAAAAGGTTTATCGATTTTCCAATTGATGTCACTTTTTAGACTTATTCAAACTTTGAGAAGATCGGGAAGATTTTCTTTCAATCAGTCTAGTTCTAATAACTTATCTTCTATATCTGTTTCAGAGGCCTATAAAATTTTGAATTTAGATATGAATAAAAAAATTACAAAAGAAGATGTTAACAAAGCTTATATAAAGATTCAAAAAAAAATTCATCCCGATGTTTCACCTGAAACTTCTCGATTATCTTCAATTGTAAATGAAGCTAAAGATATAGTTTTAAATGATATTTCTTAATTAATAATTTCAATAACTTTATCAAAAATTTTTTGTGGATTAATTTTATCTTTACCATAAGTATGGTGACCAACTGTTTTTTCACCATCAGGAATTATTGGAAACATTTTTGAGTTATAGTTTCCATAAATTAAAGGTGTATCTGCCATTAAAGTTATTGTTTTAGTACTTAATGCTGCAGATAAATGACTAAAACTTGAGTCATTACAAATAGATAAATTACAACTTTTTATAATTGGTAAAATTTCTTTGATTGGTAAATTATCCAGAGGTATACAAAGATTTTTAAATTTCGATTTTAGTATTTCGTTTAATATAATTTGTTCTTCTTTATTTTTACCTGTAGCAAGGAAAAATTTACATTTTTTAAATTGTGATATTTTGTCGATAACAGTTAAAAATGTTTTTGAGGGTATTCTTTTAGTAGATCCAGAACCACCAACACCTAAAAGAATATTAATTTCATTTTTATTTATTTGAAATCTCTCAATTGATTTTGAAATTATAGTATTATCAATTTGTATTTCAGGATCTTCCTTGACTTCAATATTTAATATATCTTTTATAAATTTTTTTGGAGTATCTATAATATGTTGGTTAGTTTTTTGTAATAATGGATATTGGTAAATTTCAGAAATTCCAGAAAATTTTGCTATCAAATTAAATCTTAGAGATGAGTTAAAAATAAAAATTTTATCAAATTTATGTTTTCTTATATATTTAATTAAATTTAAAGTTCCAAAAAAACCAGCATGTTTATTATTATTTTTTTTATCTCTTTCTAAAAGAAGAATTTTGTCAATATAATTAGTTTGATCTAAAAATTGTTCAGCTTTTGAATTTTCTTTAACTAATAAACTAATAGGCGAGTTATATTTTTTGTATAAAGCCTTAATAAAAGGTAAAAAAATTACAGTATCTCCAATACCCATTCTATTTTGAACTGCTAATATTTTCATATGGTATTTATAAACTTTACTAATTATATTTTTTATATAAATTTTTATTATGACAAAAATAAGTGGGATATTTGCAGCTACAATGTCGGTTCTTAATACCGATTTAAGCTTAAATATTGAAAAAACAATAGATCATGCTGAAAAGTTAATAGATCAAGGATGTCATGGAACAGCAATATTTGGAAGTACAGGACAAGCACAATTAATACCTATTTCTGAAAAAATTAAGTTGTTAAATAATCTTTCAGATAACAAATATAAAGATAAGCATTTGATTGGTACAGGTTTAAATTCATTGAGTGAAACAATTAACTTTTTGAAAATAGCTACTTCTTTAAATTTTAAAAAATTTTTAATTATGCCTCCAGCTTATTATAAATATGGAGATTCTGAGGTTATTGAATTTTATTCTAAAATAGTAAAATCAATTCCCGAATGTAAGATTATTCTTTATAATTTTGAGAAACTGTGTGGATATAAATTTAGTATAGAATGTGTTAAAGAACTTGTAAAAAGATTTCCCAATCAAATAGTGGGAGTAAAAGATAGTTCATATAATTTATTTGAAAATCTAAAATTAGAAAATTTTTCAATTTTTCCTGGATCAGAGTTAAAGTTATTGAAAGGTTTACAATTAGGGTGTTCTGGAATAATAACTGCCACTTGCAACGTTACAGCAGAATTATCTAGAAAAGTTTATGATGATTTTTTTTCAGGAAAAGAACAACTATATAATCAAAAATTATGTGATGTAAGAGCTAATTTTGATAAATATAATTTAATATCTGGATTACACACTTTCTGTTCTCAGGAAAATGAAATTTATAAAAATATTTTACCACCTTTAAGACTTTTAAATGCAACTGAAGAAAAAGATTTGTTAAATAATTTAAAAAATTTAAATTTTACATTAAAATCACGAATGGCAGCTTAAGATGCAATTAGTTAGTTTTTTAAATAAGATTTTTAAAAAAGGTGGTTTTATCTTAACTGATGCCAATTCAAAAGATTACATAATTGGTGAACCAGGAAATAATCCTATTAAATTAAAAATTTTAAATAAAAAACTTCATTATAAATTATTATTTCGTCCAGATTTATACTTTGGTGAAGCTTATACTGATGGTGATGTAATTATAGAAAATGGGACTCTTACAGATTTTTTAGATTTGTTTTTAATGAATATCGGAAGAAAACAATTAAATTTTTTTAGTTATTTAATTAACAGATTTATGGGGTCATATAGATATTTGACAAATTTTAATTTTATTAAAAAATCTAAAATGAACGTATCACATCATTATGATATTTCTGATGATTTATATGATTTATTTTTAGATCCAAAAAAACAATATTCCTGCGCATATTTTAAAAATGAAAATGATAGTTTAGAAACAGCACAAAATAATAAGATTCAACATATAATTAAAAAATTAAATATTAAACCTAACCAAAAAGTTTTAGATATAGGGTCTGGCTGGGGTTCTCTTGCGATTGACATGGCAAAACATATGAATTGTGAAGTTACAGGAATAACATTATCTGAAAATCAATTAAAATATTCAAATCAAAAAGTAAAAGAAATGAATTTGGATAACCAGGTAAAATTTAAATTAATGGACTATAGAGAGTTAAAGGAAAAATTTGATAGGATAGTTAGTGTTGGAATGTTTGAACACGTGGGAAGAAAATTTCATAAAAAATTTTTTAGTCAGATTAAAAATTTATTAAATAATGATGGCGTTGCTTTGATTCATACCATTGGATCAGTAAATCCTCCAAGAGACCCTCATCCATGGATTACAAAATATATTTTTCCAGGTGGTTATACACCAAGTTTAAGTGAGGTGACTACACCTCTTGAAAAAGCAGGATTAATAGTGACTGATATTGAAGTTTTGAGGTTACATTATTCACATACTTTGAGACATTGGAAAGAGAATTGTATGAGGAATAAAGAAAAAATTATTCAAATGTTTGATGAGAAATTTTTTAGAATGTGGGAGTTTTATCTCACAGGATGTGAAATGGCATTTAAATGGGGTGATCAAGTTGTATATCAATTTCAACTTACAAAAAATTATAAATCAACTCCAATGACAAGAGACTATATTTATAAATAAATTATTGATATAATTTGATTTCTTTGAAAATGAAAAAAAAACAAAAAAAATCAAAAAGAAAAAAACAGTTTAAAAAAAAAAGACCTAAAATTAAGTCTACTAAAAAATATAAAAAAACCCTAAAAAAGGCAAATAAAGTAAGTAAATTTAGAAGCAAAAGATTTAAAAAAAGAAAATTAAGAAACTTTAAAAAAAACAAACAACTTATAAAAGTTAATAAAGTTCAAAATAAAGGTTTTGTTTATAAACTAGTAAAAATTCAACTATCATTAAAATCAAAATTTAATTTAAAGCTAAATTTTAGTTTAGAAAAATATATCCAAGGTTTTTTTGATAAAATTTCTGAAATAATTTCAAGCTATAAAATATTAAAGGCTGATGAAAAGAAAAGAATAAAAATTGAAAAAATTGAGAGAGAAAGAAGTGAAAAAATTGAAATTGAAGAACAAAAAAAACAAGAAGAAGTATTAAAAACTAAACTAAAGGAACAAGCTTTAAGAGATGAAAAAAGATTAGAAAAACAAAGAACAAAAGACATAAAACTTTTTTTAAGAAAAGAACAAGCGCTTTTAAGAATTGAACAGGCAGAGAAACAAAAACAATTTTTAAAACAATTAAGATTAGATAAGCAAATAGAAAAATTTAGAATTCGAGAGGTTAAGGAATTAGAGAGACTTGAAAAGATTTCTTTAAGAGAGAAAAGAGAAGACTATGGAGGATTGCAAGAAAGAATTGATAAACTTAAAGAAAAATATCGAATTATTAGAGATCAAAAAATTAAAGAAAGAGTTGAAGCTCTTGGAGTAAAACTTCAGGGAGATGAAGATAGAGAAACTTTACTATTAAAAGAGAAAGAATATTCTTTAGCGAGACAAAAAATTGAATTTGCATTAGAAAGTTTTTATAGAAGTGCAGGTAGTTTAGTATTTCAGTTAAATAAAAGACACATTACTAGAAACATGTCTATCTTTCGTTGTATTGATAGAAGATTTGAAACAGGTGAGATTTTTATTAAGTGGGATGAGTCTGAAGATGAGGAGTGGTTATTGCTAATATACATAAAAAATAATTCACCTGAAGAAGGTATTGTAATTGAAGATAAAACAAATCCAGAAAAAAATATTTCACATGAATTTAGGAGTGTAGATATATTTAAAGCCTCAGACACAATGGTAGATTCTTTAACGCAATTGATTGCAAGACAAAGGGCAAAAAATAGTGATTAATTTTTTTGAATTAATTAGATAATATTAACTATGATCTTAGGAACTATTTTTCTTATAATACTTTATTTAATTTTAAAATATGTTCTTGCCTGGATAACTTATTTTAATAATTTGGATTCTAGACTTGGAAATTCCACTTGGCGATGGAGTTATGATTATCCAGTTATAGGAGAAAGAGATATTTCCGATTTAGATGATAGGATTTTTGTAAGACTTAGAAGGAAAAAAAATAGAATTATAACCTTAATGTATTCAATTGTTCTTGTTATGTTTGTAGCTTCAATGTCATTATTAAGTAAATTTTTGTTATTTTTTATTCAATAATTTTTAGACGATATTCCCAATTACCCATTCTAGAATATGAAACTCTTAAAATTCTAGCATTTTTTTGATCATACCAAATATCAAAATCTAATCTTTTATTTTTTGGTAAAGACATATCTTTTGAACTTAATTTTAAATGATCAACTTCATAAGTTTTTCCATACTGATCAATTTTTTCTTTGCCTATAAATGTAACAACTTGTTTTTTAATGCTACCTGAAATTGGACTAATTTGACTATCGGTTTGTAAAATTTTATGATTCCACCAATTTCCAACTATATTTTTAATTGAAGCTTCTCCACTATAAGAAGAGCCCTTTATATTAAATTTATTATTATCTTTATCAAAAATTAGATTTACAAATTTTTCTTTGTTATTTTGTAAAGTTTTAGAATTATATGAAATTAATTGATCTTTAAAATATTTTTCCTCACCATGACCCTCAACCTGAAAAATAGTTGTACTTAAAAGTTTTACGGAAAACTTGATTTGATTTACGATAATCGTTTCATTACCTTTTCTAGTAAAAAAATAATAATTATATCCAATTAATTCACCATTTCTAAAAATCTCCATTTCAATTTTATTATATTTGCTATAGTGAGCCATATGAGCCATTGAAATGGATGACATAAGCATAAAGAATAAAATGACTAAATTTTTTTTCATTTGGCAATTACACTATTAGACTTTATCAATATTAGAAATAATTTATTAAAAAAATATATGTTTTTAAAGATTAAGAATATACCCAAAGTATCATGGAGTTCAGAAAAACCACATAACTTTAAACCTAGATTTTCTACATTCTTTTTTTTGTGTTTTGGATTAGCATTGTTTGGCTTAGGAGAGGGATTGTTAATTGTTTCATTAACTGGAGCATCTCCTTGGAGCGTTTTAGCACAAGGTATTTCTCTAAATGTAAATTTAAGTATTGGAACTATTACACTTTTAATAAGTATTGGAGTTTTAATTTTATGGATACCACTCGGTCAAAAACCAGGAATGGGAACTATATTTAATGCATTAATAATTGCATTGATGATTGATCTTTGTATTAAGTTTGTTCCAACTCCTTCTAATTATATTCATCAATTAATTTTAGCTATAATGTCTGTATTAACTGTTGGAATTGGAGGGGGTATTTATTTAGTTTCAAATTTAGGACCAGGACCAAGGGATGGTTTAATGATTGGTTTACAAAAAAAAACAAATTTACCAATAGCTGCTGTAAGAGCAACTTTAGAAATTTCAGTTGTTAGTATCGGTTGGTATTTGGGTGGAACAGTTGGTATTGGTACTTTATTGTTTGCATTTGGTATCGGACCTTGCGTTGCTTTGGGTCTATTTTTAGTTGATAAAATTTTTAACTAGGCAGCAGCATCAGATTTTTCACTTTTTTTTCTTTCATGAGGATCAAGAATAGCTTTTCTTAATCTACATGACTCAGGTGTGATTTCTAGAGCCTCATCAGTGTTTAATATGCTTAATTGTTCTGCGATTGACATTTTTCTTACTGGAGTTAGGACAACGTTTTCGTCAGTTCCTTGTGTTCTCATATTGGTTAATTTTTTACCTTTCATAACATTAATAATCATATCACCTGGTTTTGGAGATAATCCAACAATCATTCCAGGATAAACAGGATCATTATGTGTAACAAACATTTCACCTCTTGCCTGTAAATTAAATATTGCAAATGCAACAGCTTTACCTTGTTCCATCGAAATTAAAGCACCATTTCTTCTACCTTCCATCTCACCTTCAAAAGGTCCATAAGCGTGAAAAATTCTATTAATAACTCCATTTCCTTTTGTAAGTGTTAGAAATCTACTTGTGTATCCCATTAAACCTCTTGTAGGAGCATGAAATATTAATCTTTTCTTATTTTTACCAGTGTCTTTTAATTCTATTAATTTTCCTTTTCTTCTATTCATTGAGTCAATTATTTTTGATGAATACTCCTCATCAAGGTCCATGGTAATTTCTTCTATTGGTTCAAGTTTGTTTCCATCTTCATCTTTTTTGTATAAAACTTTTGGAGGACTTACAGTCATCTCAAAGCCTTCTCTTCTCATTTGAGTAAGTAAAATTTCTAACATTAATTCACCTCTACCACTTACCACAAAGGAATCATTTCCTTTATTTTCTAAAAAAGTAATTCCAACATTATTTTGTGCTTCTTGAAGTAATCTATCTCTTATTTGTGTACTGGTAAGTTTTTTACCTTCTGTGCCTGCTAGGGGGGATGTATTTACTGTAATTGTAATAGACATAGTTGGAGGATCAATGGGAGTAGCAGCGATTGGATCATTTACCTCTAGATCGCATATGGTATCTGCTACATTGGCTTTTTCTAATCCAGCAACTACAACGATATCTCCAGCTTCACCAACTTCAATTGGAACTTTTTTTGTACCTTCATATCTAAAAATTTTTGTAAGTTTTCCTTCATCTACTTTTTCACCTTTTAAATTTATTGCTTTAATAGCTTGATTAGCTTTGGCAGTTCCCTGGGCTATTTTTCCAACTAAACTTCTACCCAAAAAACTATCTGCATAAAGAAGAGTAGAAAGCATTGCAAAAGGTTTTAGTTTATCTAATTCTGCTGGTTTAACATGATTAATAATTTGATCTAAAAGAGGGTTTAAGTTTTTTCTAGGACCATCTACTTCTTTATCAGCCCATCCAGACCTTCCACTTGCGTATAAAACTGGAAAATCTAATTGTTTCTCATTTGCATCTAAGCTTACGAATAAATCAAAAGTTTCATCTAAAACTTCATTGGCTCTTTGATCTGTTTTGTCTAATTTGTTTATTACAACAATTGGTTTTAAACCTTGTTTTAAAGCTTTTGATAAGACAAACTTAGTTTGAGGCATAACACCTTCGGTCGAGTCAATTAATAATAAAGCACCATCAGCCATACTTAAAACTCTTTCCACTTCTGCAGCAAAATCTCTGTGACCTGGAGTATCGATAATATTAATTCTAGAATCTTTCCAATTAATTGATGCTGGTTTAGCTAAAATTGTAATTCCTCTTTCTTTTTCAAGCTCTCCAGAGTCCATTAACCTTTCATCTACAATCTCATTTTCTCTAAATGAACCACTTTGTTTCATTAGGTTATCAATTAGAGTTGTTTTACCGTGATCAACGTGTGCAATTATAGTAATGTTTCTTATATCTTTGCTCATAATTTGTGGCTCTTATACATTAATTTTTTTTTTTGAAAACTTTAAAAAAACTAAATAAATATTAAGATTTAGCAAAAAATATGGTTTTATTTTGTTTTTTTTGCCTTTTCTCTTTTAATTCTTCTTTTTTCTTTAAGACTTAATTTTGGTTTTTTATTAAAACTAGAATCTTTAAATGATTTTCCACTGTATCGTTTAGACATAATGTTATTTTAGTAATTGTAAAAAAAAGGCCATCAAAAGATGGCCTTTAAAATTTTTTGTTAAGGAGAGGGGATTACATTCCCATGCCGCCCATTCCTCCCATGCCGCCCATTCCACCAGGCATTGCAGGAGCACCAGCATCTTTTTCTTCTGGTTTATCAGCTATCATAGCCTCTGTAGTCACTAATAATCCAGAGATTGAAGCAGCATCTTGAAGAGCAGTTCTAACAACTTTTACTGGATCGATGATACCTTTAGCAAACATATCACAATATTCTTCGCTTTGAGCATCATATCCATGAGTTTTTTTATTTTGTTCTAACAATTTACCAACTACAACTGAACCATCTACTCCAGCATTTTTAGTAATTTGTCTAATTGGAGATTCTAATGCTCTTCTAACAAGATCTACTCCTGCCTTTTGATCTTCACCTTTAGCTTTTACTTTATCAAGATCTTGAGCAGCGTATAATAATGCGCAACCACCACCAGTTACAATACCTTCTTCGACAGCAGCTCTTGTTGCATTTAAAGCATCTTCAACTCTATCTTTTCTTTCTTTAACTTCAACTTCTGTTGCACCACCAACTTTAATTACTGCAACACCACCAGCTAATTTAGCAAGTCTTTCTTGAAGTTTTTCTTTATCGTAATCAGATGTTGTTTCATCAACTTGTTTTTTAATAGAGTCACATCTAGCTGCGATGTCTGATTTTTTACCATTACCACTAACGATTGTGCTGTTATCTTTATCAACTTTAATCTTTTTACAAGATCCAAGGTCTTCAAGTTTAACATTTTCAAGTTTAATTCCTAAATCTTGTGAAATTACTTGGCCACCAGTTA
>Ga0315318_10001070_pt1 | contig 11854 bp, 12 predicted proteins | sample M1200m3416metaG_FD_203703 | JGI IMG/M metagenome (GOLD analysis project Ga0315318, IMG submission 203703) | Ammonia-oxidizing marine archaeal communities from Monterey Bay, California, United States - M1 200m 3416 | ecosystem: Environmental > Aquatic > Marine > Coastal | place: USA: California... | reverse complement strand
GTATTTGACGGTGCAGATCAAATTGATAAAAATAAATTTTTGATAAAAGGTGGAGGTGGAGCATTGTTAAGAGAAAATATTATGATTAGTGCTGCAAAGAAAGTCATCATTATGGCAGATAGTTCAAAATTTGTTAAAGAGTTTAACAGAACAGTTCCAGTTGAAGTTCAACCACTAGCAAGACAAATTGTATTGAAAAAAATTGAGAAGATGGGTGGAAAGGCAGAATTACGAATTCTTGACAGAGGATATCCATTTGTTACTGAAAACTCGAATATTATACTAGATTGTGATTTCGGAGTAATCAAAAACCCAAAAATACTGCAACAAAAATTACTCAATGTAGCAGGAATAATAGAAGTAGGAATTTTTACAAGAAAACCAGATATAATTTACAAGGCAAAAGCAAATGGCAAATTTGAGATTCTAACTTAATTTTCTTGATACAAGATCACCATATCCAGGTTTACCAATAACTTCAAAATTTTCAGCGACAAGAGTACCTCTAACAATTGTTTTAACGGGCCATCCTTTCAAATCCCATCCATCATATACAAGATAATCAGAAAAACCTCCAAAAAGTTCAGGAGAAACTTTTGCTTCTCTTTTTAGATCAATCATTGTAATATCTGCATCATATCCTATTGCCAAATGTCCTTTACTAGAAAGACCAAAAATTTTAGAGGCATTTGTACTTGTGAGATTAACTAATTGGTTCAGATTAATTTTGTTTTTGTTAATTCCTTCACTAAGTAAGATTGGCAATGAGGTCCCAATTCCAGGAAATCCTGCTAAGGCACTCCAAACATCATCTCCATTAAGCTTCAGTTTTAATTGATTAGCAACATGATCAGTTCCAATTGTATCAATCTCATTATTTTTTATAGCACCCCATACAAATTCCATATCATTTTTTGTTCTAATTGGGGGCATAACTTTTGCAAGATATCCAGTTTGAGTTTCATATGATAGTGTTAGATAATGAGGGCATGTTTCAACAAAAATTTTTGTGCCTTTCAGTTTTTCTTCTTTTATTTTTTCCAATGCTAATTTCGAACCAATATGTACAAAGTAAATCTGACAGTCATATTTTCGTCCATATTCACATATTGTTTGAATGGATTTTGTTTCAACATTAGGAGAACGACTTTCAGACCATGCATTTAGACCATCATGATTTTTTTCTTTTTGAGTTTTCATTCCACAAGCACATTCTTGGTAATCTTCTGCATGAACTAAAACAGGACAATGAAGTAATGCAGCATTTTTCACAATTTTTTCAACTAATTCATTTGTAACATTCACCTCAGCAGAAATTAATTTTTGTTCACCAGGATTCATTTCCATATATACATGACCAACATCACCTCCAAGATTCATGTAAACTTTAAATGAAATGATTTTATTTTCCGTACAATATTTCATTTCATCAATTTGAGAATTATCAAAAATTGATGCATGTAATGTATAATCAATATAATGTGAATTCTGACTTGCAGATAGATGTTTTTGAAGAGAGTTTTTGTATGAACCATTCAATCTGAACATTCTCATCATTGTAGTAACACCACCAATTGCAGCAGCATGTGATTCAGTTGTTGCAGCCTGATCAATTGGCGAATAGACGCCATAATGAACATGAGTGTCAATTAGCCCAGGAATACTAACTAAACCAGAACCATTAATTTTTTTATCACATTCAGGAGTATCATTAGTAATTAATTCAATTTTTCCATCTTCAATAACAAGATTTTTTTCAACCATACCAATTGGAGTCATTATATGTGAATCTGTAATGATTAAATCGTAAGTCATTATCTTTACCTAAGTTTTCAGGTACATTACTAGAGTAAAAATGAATATACATTGTAAAAAAATGCAATTACTAGGGCCGATGGCTTAGGGGTATAGCGCCACGTTCGCAACGTGGATGTCGAGGGTTCGATTCCCTCTCGGTCCACTTCACGAAAACATTATACAGTGAAAAATGATCATTTCATCATGAAAGTATTCAATGGTAAACAAGCAGCCAATGATTACATGTCAGCACATACGCTAGCATTTTCGACACCAGAACTCACCTTAATGAGATTTTCATTTTGGTTAGGAGATATGGTTCCAGATCCTACAAAACAAGAAGAAAGTATTCCAAGACTATACACTTACGTTGAAGAAAAAGACTATGCACCAGTAGAGATTATTGATGATGACAAATATGTTCCAACAGGAGCAGTTTTAGGTTCTGGAATGTATGGAAGTGCAAACTCAGATTCATCCGGTGAAGAACAATTTTGTTCAGAATGTGGTGGAAAAAACTCAGCAACTGCAAAATTTTGTAGAGAATGTGGAGTTAATCTAAATTAAAGAATTATTGTTTTGAACCACACTTTGTGCAGAACTTAGCATTTAGTCTTAATCCTACACCACATGAAGTACAATTTCCACCACTTTGTTTTGGAGGAAGTAATGAAGGATCAGGGGTAGGAAGTGTTCCAGGTTGACTAAATGCTTCAGGAGTACCCATTATTGACGGTGGTGCTCCAACAGGATTTTCTGCAGTTCCTGTTCTAGGACCTGCATTCATTCCAGGCATCGTTCCAGGTTGTCCCATACCAGGCATTAATCCAGGAGATTGTGTACCACTAACTCCTGCACCAGATGAAACTTTATCAAGTGTTTTTTTCATTTCCATTAGTGTTTTGATAGCTAAAAATTCTAAGGCCGAATAAGCTACGGTGTAATCACCTAGTTTTTGAAAAAATTCTTTATCAGATAACTTTCCTGCTTTATACAAATTGTTTGTATCCAGAAAAGTTTCGTAATATCCTTGTGATTCATCAAATAATGCGGTTAACTTATCAAAAGTTAGATTTAATGTATCAATTTCTCCTAATGACATAACTCAATTTGAAAGAATCTAATATTAATAGTTTAGAATAAAAAGAGAAAATTAGTAGAGCCTAAATTTTTTCTAGTGCTCTATCTATCATGTTTTGGTATACTTCTTTAGAACCTGCACCTACTTGTTGAGCTATGATTTCACCTTTGTTCAAAAGTAACAGTGTTGGAATACTAAACACATTATATTTTTGTGCTATTTCTTGTGCATTATCAACATTAACTTTTACAAAGTTAACTTTTCCATCATAATCTCCAGCAAGTTCCTCTACAACAGGTCCAACCATTCTACAGGGTCCACACCATTGAGCCCAAAAGTCTACAAAGACCGGTTTATCTGAACTAAGGACATCAGTTTCCCATGATTTTGGATCATTTATTTCTGTTATTGCCATGATTATCAAATTTCTTGAAAATTTCACATCTAAAAATGTATTTGTGGTTATAGCAGAATGTTATAAGATCCATGAAAAAAAAATTCAAAATATACTTAAATGACGTATTGCACGTATGGAAATATGAGTACAGAACTTCGATTAAAAAAACTTAGAGGTTCAGGAGGATTTGTGATGGCACGAGTAACTGATGAACAACAAAGTAAGGGAAACCTTGGCGGACCAGATCTATTTTTAGCGCCAGTCGGAAGATTAGAATCTGAAAAAATTTCTAGATATACCTGTAACACATGTGAAAAAGAATTTGAAGGTAGCCCAAATATAGAATTTGAAAATCCAAATGAAGAAGTTGCCGAAAATTTAGTTTTAGTTGAAAGAGGAAAATATCTATGTAACGAATGTGGTTCAACTATTGCAGAATACAGAGATTTTAGAAAACCAGATGAACAAGTAGATGTAGGATTAGCAAATCCAATTGAACAGCAAGAAACAGATTTTTCAAACTTTGACAATTTTACTCAACAAGAATCAGTACAACCAGAGATGACACAAGAGATTACTCCTAGCGGAGGAACATTTAGATCAATTTTTGGTATGGATGTTTTTGATGAGAGTGCAAAAAGGATTGGAAAAGCGAAACAAGTTGGTGTAAATTCAAATCAAGAATTAGTATTACTTGTTTCAGATTCCAGTGGAAATGACATGAACATCAATTGGAGTAGAATTGGAACCGTAGGAGAAGTAATCTTTTTAGGAAAATCTGATAAAACAGATGTAAAAATAGAACAAACGGTAGAAGCAGGAAATGGTTCAAGATGTTCTAGTTGTAATTTTGATAACAAACCTGACTCTAAATTTTGTGAGAGTTGTGGAAATCAGATATAGATAATCGATAAGACTTATCTTAGTAAATTTGCGAGCATAGATAATTTGGGAAATTCAACGAAGAGTCTAATCAAAGATGTAATAATCATTGTTGTAGTAATTGCTATCATATGGTTAGGGTTACAGGTAGTTTTTGGAACTGCAAATCCATTTTATGTAGTTTCAAGTGGAAGCATGATTCCAGTATTACAAATTCATGATGTCATAGTTGTTGAAGGAAATACACCATTTCAAGATGTAAAGAAAGGTGACATTATTGTATTTTATTCACCAAAGTTATATGAACAGGGAAAAGAACGAGTGATTGTTCATAGAGTTAGTTTACTCATGGGGGAAGATCCAAAAATAGTTAGAACTAGAGGAGATGCTAATCTAGCATCAATTGCAGGTACAGATTATCCAATAACAGAGAAGGAATATCTAGGAAAAGTGGAGTATGTGGTGCCACAAGTTGGATACATAACGCAAATTCTTCAGCCACCAATAAACTACATAATAATTGCAGTCATAATCGGTGTCATGATTGTAAAACATTTTGCAGGTAAGGAAAAAAAGAAAATTGAATTTCAATATACAAAAGATGAATCAGTAGAAGATAATTCAAATGATGTTGTTGAAAATAACAAAGATGAATCAGTAGAAGATAATTCAAATGATGTTGTTGAAAATAACAAAGATGAATCAGTAGAAGATACATATGATAAAGGAATAGTTGATGATAATTCTAATAATACTTTTGAGAATAAGAAAGATTCAGAACATACCAAGTCTTCTGAAAAAGATGAATCAGTAGAAGATAATAAAAAAGAACTTTAGAATTATTTCTTTTCTGGTATTTTAAATACACGTTTGAAATATTCAGAGTTTTCTTTCATTTCTTTAGGTTCTTCTTTGATTTTAGCCAAATTTTTTGCAAGTTGCTTTTTGTAACCTAGTTGCATTTGACGAGCAATTTGTATTCTTTGAGCCTGTGGTGAACCTGCACCATGCATTGATTCAGTTAGATAACCAACTGCATTTCTTCCCATCGTCATATTTTCAATTAATCTTAAAATTCTCATTCTATTTTCAACTTCAATTCCAGATTTACCTTTAAGATATTTTTTTAAGAGGGGTCCAGTTTCTGCGCTTCTAAACTCTGCTTCAGATGGTAATGTAACTAATATTCCGCCAGCAATATCTTGTGCAAGTCTTGCTAATTCATAGGGTAATCTAGTGACATTATGTTTACAGACATTTGCAAGCATGTCATCGTTAAGAAATACACCAGATTTCATCTTATGACCTTGATATGATGCTGCAATTCCTGCAGCATAGATTGATTCGTTAAGATGTGTCATTTCAATAATTTTATCTTTAATGTGTGAAACTTTTGGGACTCCATTATATTCTGCAATTGCAGCTGCAGCACCAATTAAAACATCACCTAAACCAGTTTTACAGACATAGCTTCTTCTATGATAACAAGTAAATCTTTCAACTAACATAGATGCAAATTCATATTCACCATCCATAAAGATCATTTCGTTTGGAATGAATACACGGTCAAAGATTACCATAGTTTCTTGACCACCGTATTCAGAGTTTCCAACATCAATATCACCAGGTTCCATACTACGAGTATCACAAGATTGTCTACCATAGATGTAAGTGATTCCAGGTACATCAACTGGAAGAGCGCCAACAATTGCGTAATCTTTGTCATTTTCTAATAATCTCATAGTAGGCATTACAATCATCCAATGTGAGTTAATTGTACCAGTTTGATGTGCTTTAGCACCTGTAACGTAAACGCCTTTATCATCTCTATCAACAATATGTAAAAACAAATCAGGATCTTCTTGTTCACTAGGTGATAGACTTCTGTCACCTTTAACATCAGTCATTGCACCACCAATAACCAAGTTTTCGTGTTGAACCATTTTAATAAATTCTAATAATCTTTCATGATATTTTGTACCATGTTTTTCATCAATTTCAAATGTTGTAGAATGAAGTGAGTCCATTGCATCCATACCAACACATCTTTGGAAACATGTACCTGTAAGTTGTCCTAATTTTCTTTGCATTTTATTTTGTAAAACTAGATCTTCTGCACTTTCTGCAATATGTAAAAATCTATTTACTCTTTCACCGGAGATTGAAGAATGTGGAAATGCAAGTTCTTCTTCTTCAACTGCAAGATCATAGGTTTTTGCTACGGCATTAATTGAAGGTCTAATCATTGGATGACTAACTGGTTCTTTTACTAATTCACCAAACAAGTAAACTTTCAGATCTCTACCTTTTAGACTCTCTATGTATTCTTCTCCTGTTCTAATTGGTTTTACTGTTTTTTGCATGTCGATATTCCACTTAGTAATTCAAATAATTAAAAAGTTTCCAATTAAAGCTGTGCCTAACTATAAGCCAATACGCACGTCTAGAACTTTACAACCTTTATTTTTTTCCATAACCAAAACTGGATTCATATCTAATTCTTTTATTTCATTAAAATCAGAAACCAGTTGAGATAATCTTTGAATGCATTCAGATAATTTTTTGATGTCAGATGGTTTTTCTCCTCTAACACCTTCTAGAATTTTTTTAGTTTTAATTGAGGATATCATATCATCGGCTTCAATGTTTGTCATTGGTGCAAGTTTGAAAGTAACATCTTTTAGAACTTCAACATAAATTCCACCCATTCCAAGCATTACAACAGGTCCAAGTCCAGGTTCAAGTTTTGAACCAATAATCATTTCTTTTCCACCTTTTACCATCTCAACAACTAAAACACCTTTAATGTCAGCTTTGTTGTTGTATTTTTTTGCATTTTTTAGAATAGTATCAAATGCATTTTCGACATCTTTTGCATTTTGAAGATTAACTTTTACTCCACCAGCGTCAGATTTATGAATAATTTGAGGTGATGCAATTTTTAAAACCACAGGATAGCCAATTTTTTTAGAAGCAGTTACTGCTTCTTTTTTTGATTTTGCTAATTTACTAGATGGTAATGGAAAACCGTATGCCCTAAGAATTTCCTGACCTTCTTCCTCTAGTAAGGCATTTCGTTTTTCTTTTTTTGCATTATCTAGGATTTTTTTTACTTTATCTTTTTTCACAGTAAATTTTGTAATTTTTCCAGATGAATTTTTTATCCAATTTGTAAAAGTAAGCATGGCATTTAGTGCACGAATTGAGCCTTCAGCATAATTATAGTATGGAACATCACCATTTGCCAAGATTTCACGATTAGTTATTCCTTCATCTAGTCCCATTAAACTAGCTAACATTGTTTTCTTGTATTTTTTTGACATTGATACTATGACTTTGGCAAGCTTGTCATAATCTAGTGTAGCAGATGGAGTACACATAGAAATTACAGACCCAACATTTTTGTGTTTTAATACTTCGTTCAGTACATTTTCAAATCTATTAAAATCTGCATCACCTACAATATCCACAGGATTACGTGAACTACCCCATGGCGGGATTACAGCATCAATTTTTTTTCTTATCTCTTCAATTTTTGCCATCTTAATTCCTAGTTTAGAACATGCATCAGTCGAAATTATAGCTGGTCCACCAGCATTAGAAACAATAACCAAATCACCATTCATCGGAAGAGGTTGCTTTGAGAAAGCAGTTGCATAATCAAATAATTCTTCCATAGTGTCAACACGAATTGCACCTGATTGTTTTAGTAATGCATCATAAATTTCATCAGATCCCATTAGTGCTCCAGTATGTGACATTGCAGCTTTTGCACCTTCAGGACTACGTCCTGATTTTAATACCAACACAGGTTTTTTCTTTCTTCTTGTGATATCTTTACACACTTTGAGAAATTCTTGACCATTTCCCATATCTTCAAGATACATAACAATAACTTTGGTTTGTTTATGTTCTGCAAGCATTTTGAGAATGTCAATTTCACTCATGTCTGCTTTGTTTCCCATACTTATCACAGCTGAAAATCCAATTCCTTGTGCACTTGCATCTTCAACTAATGCTGCACAAATTGCACCACTTTGTGAAATAAGAGCAATTTCTCCAGATTTTGGAGTAATTTTGAGAAATGTAGAATTCATCATGGTTTTAGGTTCAAGATTCATCACACCGAGACAGTTTGGACCAATAATTTGTAATTTGTATTTTTTTGCAATATCTTTTAGTTTTTGTTCTAATTTTGCACCTTCTTCATCTACTTCTTTGAATCCTGCTGTAATTACAATTGCACCTCTAAGTTTCTTTTTTCCACATTCTTCTAGTACTGCAGGAACGATAGTATTTTTTGTCACGACAACAGCTAGATCAATTTTTCCCGGAACATCTAATACTGACTTGTATGCTTTTTTATCAAAGACAGTTTCACGTGTTGGACTGATTGGGTAAATTGTACCTTTGTAACCTTTCATAATGTTTGAGGTTATTGCACGACCTACACTACCTACTTTATCAGAAGCACCAATAATAGCAATAGATTTTGGAGAAAGGAAAACAGAATCAGTCATGGTATGTTTTTAGATCTAAAATTTTTCTATAATTAAAGCTATTCCAAATTAACTTCCAAGCATCTTTCCTGCTAAATTTTCCTTTCTTGGAATCCATTTTATTTTTAATTCAGGAATTTGTGCTATTAATAACCAAGATTCTTGTGCCAGAATACGTAACTGTTCATTATTTATCGCAAATTCATGATTTAATTGATTTACAGTATTTTGTGAATCACTAAAAATTATAATTTTATCAGTTGAACCTTGAAATTTTTTTAATACTGCAATTATGGCATGGTATTCGGCCTGATTATTTGTTAATCCGGGTTTATCTTGAATGCCTGCAAAATCATATGTTGGGTAAACCTTTTCATAAAAAGACTCACCAGTCTCTTTAATGAAAAATCCATAGCCAGATTTTTCACCACCTGAACCATCAACATAAACACTAATTTCCATCTTTGTACAATTTTGTAAGTTTTACAGACAAATTTAATGTAACCATGTAAACTACAGTAGAGATCAATTGTGAAATTATTGATGCCATGTATGGCTCATAATTTATCAGTAAGAAATAGTATTGTAGAGTCCATCTAACAATTGTATAAACAATTTCACCAATTCCTAAAGATGAAATTATTTTTATTAGATCCGATTTTAAAAGTGTGTTATCTCTTTGACCATTTTCTAAAACATATTTTTTTCTATTATCAAAATAAAATAAACCACCAAATATTGAAAAAAACATGGCGTAATCTATTATCAGAGTTAATGATGTATTAAGATAATCAACCTGATCAGCAAAATAATCTGCAGCAATTGCAGAAATAATAATTGAACCAAGAAAACCTAGAAGAACATTTTTGTTTAATTTTAGATATTCTTTGTGCTTTTGTTTCATATTTTTAAATAAAATGTGACATTTTTAGCATTTCTAGGTAAAGCCATTAATTATATAATTTTTCAATAGTAATATGGATGCAGATGAAAAACGATTAAAACAAGAAGATTGTAATGAAGATGAGTTAGGAACAGGAATTCTAACATTAACTAACAAACGTATTGCGTTTGATAAAAGAAAGAGTAGAATTGCAGATTTTTCAACAAAAATGGGTGAAACCGTAATTGATGTTCCTTTAGACAAAATAGACGTGTGGAAAGAAGGTAGATTCATCAAAAAGATTTGTTTTAAAATTAAAACAGATAATAATGAAAAATCATACAAGTTTGGTGTTTTGGGAACAGGAGGATGGTTAGAAGATATTCAAGATGCCATAGAAGATTTTAAGAATCAATAAAGAACATCAACACTATCTAATCTCCAAGATTGTTTAACAAAAGTATCCTTCATCTTAGCACCAGCAGATACACTTGATTCTTGAATTCCAGTCCAAGCAATTTGAGAGCCACAATCACCTGCATAATTTAGTGGGACAACAAAAAATTTTGCCTTTTGTCTTTTACATACATCCTTTAGCATAGAAGCTAGTCTTTTGTTTGCAGCAACTCCTCCAACTATCATAATTTCATTTTTTCTCGTAAATGCCAAAGCACGTTCTGTCGCTTCAGCAATCATAGCAAATGCCGTTTCTTGTAATGAGTAACATGCATCTTCAATTCCTTTTGAGGTACTTTGTTTTGCAGCAGACAATAAACCTGAGAATGATACATCATTTCCTTTTACTGCATATGGTAAATCGATGTAATTGGTAGATTTGTTTGCTAATTCCTCAATTTTTTTTCCACATGGTGAGGCAAATCCTAATGATCTTCCAAACTGATCTAACAGTTGACCCAAAGTAATATCCAAAGTTTCACCAAAGACTCGCCATCGTCCTGAAGAGAATGCAAGAATCATTGTATGCCCACCTGAAACAAGAAGAACTAATGGATTCTTTGCTCCTGTTAGAAGCTTACCTAATTCTATATGTCCAATTGCATGGTTTACTGGATAAATTGGAATGTCATAATATGATGAAAGAGAACGTGCTACAACAGCACCAACTCTTAAACAAGGTCCAAGACCAGGACCACCTGCATATGCAATCATATCAAGATCATTGATTTTGACTTTTGCTTCATCAAGACATTGTTTTAGGACAGAAGAGCTGTTTTCAATGTGATGACGTGATGCTTCTCTAGGATGTATTCCTTCTCCCTTAGGAGGTCTGTAAATTTTTCGTACATCAGATAAAATTTTTCCAGTTTTTTGTTTTTCTTCAATAACAGCGCATGAGAAAGTGTGCGCTGTACTTTCAATTCCTAGACAAATCATACTAACCTCTACTTAACGTTGATACAATTTTTATTATATCACCATTTTTCAGTTGATGATCAGCACCAATACGTTGTTTTGTTTTTGCATTAATGGCATGTAAGAACCCATTACCAATATCTTGATGAATTGTAAATGCTAATTGTTTTGCTGTGGAACCATTTTTCAGTAATCGTGCATCAGGTAAAACTTGTCCCTGTTTGTTAATTAGTTTAGTTTCATCTTCAACAGGATAAACAACAATCATATCTAAGACATCAAAGATTATTGAATTGAGTATTTTTTGTACACCAGTTGTTTCTATTTTTGTTAAAACATTTTTTGCAAGATGTAATGCATTATTTTGTTGTTCAGATAATTGAGTATCAGTTTTTCCTGTAAAGTTATCATCGCCAGGAATATAATTGATTAATTTAGCTTTTGTAGCCTTTTTCAATAAGAGTTCAGTTTCAGCACTAGAAGGAATTACTGTGAATGTATCAGATATTTTTTTAAGAATTTCTAGATTATCACACAAGTCTGCTTTGTTAGCTGCAATGAGTAAGGGTTTTGCTTTTTTTCTCAAAGATTTTAGAAAAGCCATAATATTATCTTCAGACCAATCTTGTGGCTTTTTTGTTTTCAATGACATGGATATTAAAACTGCATCAACTTGAGATTCCAGAATTCCCAATCCAGTGAACCTATTTGCAATCCCATCAGTAATTTTTGCACGTTTTTGATCTATTTCTTTAACAAGTTTTGGCCATTCTCTATCAAGTATTTCTTTAAACCACAAGTCAAATTCTTCTTCAACAAATTTTATATCTTCTAATGGATCATGTGTTCCAACATTTACTGGTTGTCCTTGAATATCAGTTGAACCAGAAATATCAACTACATGAATCAATGCATCTGCTTTCATAGCATCAGTAAGAAAT
>Ga0315318_10001068_pt1 | contig 11856 bp, 2 predicted proteins | sample M1200m3416metaG_FD_203703 | JGI IMG/M metagenome (GOLD analysis project Ga0315318, IMG submission 203703) | Ammonia-oxidizing marine archaeal communities from Monterey Bay, California, United States - M1 200m 3416 | ecosystem: Environmental > Aquatic > Marine > Coastal | place: USA: California... | reverse complement strand
CAGAAGGGGAAGTTTACAATACTCCTATTGATCAAATGAGTCCTCCAGCATATCAACCAGATAGGAGACAACCTAGTTATAATGGTGAATCTTCAGAACCTAGACAATTATCTCCTGAAGAAATAGATTACATGAATAGAGCGTATTTGAAGGATAGTAAAATAAATAATCCCCCTGTAAGACTAGAATTAGAACGGGCGGTTCCACGTAGTAGAAATATTTGGGATTATCTTAACTCTTTAAAAAGGAACGTACAGTAAGGAGATATATTATGCATCAAGGTATACAACACAGAAGGCGCAGAAGTGATTTCGAAAGTGAAGATGATTACATATTAGCAACTATAAAAGCGGAAGATGAGGCTTCTGCAGCCGAAATGGATATAGCTAACCAATCTGATTTTGACTTTTTTAATAGTGATTCATACTTTCGAGACGACAGCGGAATTCCTAGTGGAAATAAAGATAAAGGTAAAACGGGGAGTGATTGGGTAGATAAATTTAATATGGGCGGTAATATACTTGGAGGTCTTGGTGATTTAGCTTCAGGATGGGCTGCTCTACAAAATGTAGGTATAGCTAGACAGTCTCAAAAATTTAAGGAAGATGCTTGGCGACAAAATATGGCTCGCCAAAAAACTACAGTAAACAATCCAATTCGTATGCAACAATCTGTACTTAAGAGTGATTTTTATAATGATCCCGCACGAGCAAACAGCTTAAAGCTAGTAACATAAATAATTAAATTAGTAGTTTAAGGAGATACATCCATGGCTGACCTTATTACTTGGAAAACCGTAACTGCTCCTAGTGTAGCAGCAGAGTTAGCTGAAGCACGAAAAGCACAAGAAGGCATAGGTGCTGCTTTTGATAGTTTAGGTGGTCGAGTTGAAGACTACGCAGCTGGTAAACAGAAAAGACAAACAGATGCTTTCATTGCTGATCTAAATGCTGCTGCTAATGATGAAGAACGGCAAAAAATGATATCTGACGCTGAGTCAGGATGGCTTAATATGGGAAGAGTTACTGAAGCTGCACGTGCTGCAGAAGTTCATGATTTTGCAAAAGCTGAGGATGCACGAGCAGATACACGAATAACAATGCAAAAGGAAAGAGATCTAGAAGCAGCACTAGAAAATGCCCGACGAGCAGATATAGAAGCTGAAAAACTACAGGATGCGCGAGAACAATTTGAAATAACACAAGACTTTACTGAAGAGAAAGAAAAAACTAGAGAGCTAGAAGCACAGCAAGATATTGGTCTTAGAACTGAAACAATGGTAAATGCACGAGATCATCAAGAAGCTACTGAAGAACATCAAAGAATGAAATTGGCGGATCAAATAGCAACTAACAAAGAAGCAACTGCTCTTAATAAAACACTAAGAACGCAGTCAGAAATAGAATTTAAGCAGAAACAAAAAGAGTACAAAGCCGCTCAGAAAATTAGAAAAGATGAAATAACTAAGAGAGAAAGAGAACTTGCAGAAGACACTAAAAAATATAATTATCAGCAGTTAATGATTAAAACTCAAAATACTGCTGCGGATCTAGATAGAGGAAGTACAGAGAGCAAAGAGTATCTTGATGCTCAAGCTAAACTATTAAGAAAAGCAGGAATGCCAAGAGAACTAGTTAGGACTCAACTTCAAAGATTGAGAGATCTAGACCTTGCAGAATCAGTTGGTCTTTCTGAAGAAGCTGGTGCTAAAGTAGATGCACTTGGATTTGTAATATTAGATCCAAAAAATCCTCCATCTATATTTGAGTTTAAACGGTACAGAAGAGACGTAGCAAAAATAGTTCGAGATGACAACCCAGGAGTATCTGCAGCAGCTATTCAAGCTAAAGTAACTCAGATCACTGATAATGAAGAATTTCGACATGCTGAAGCACTTGCAGAACAAATACAAGAAAATATTAAATTACAAGATGCTGCAAGGATAGGAACAGAAGCTGAAATTGTAGCAGATGGTCAAGCATTTCATAAAGCAGTAATGAACAAGACTGAGCTTGCTCATATTGAAAAGTTATTACGTAAGGAGCATAAAGACGCTTATAAAATAATGTCTCAAGAAGATCTACGAGACGATATTCAACTGACACTAAAAGCCATGTATGAGCATTATAATCCTAAAACTGATCAACAGAGATCTGCACTTGCTAAAGTTGTATATAAATTATACGCAATGAGTCGTGCAGATAGTGGTGGAATATTTGGTCAGGATGTAATAGGAGTACCAGGAACTGAATTAGGATTACTATCACATGGTCTTCCCGTTGATACATCACTTGGAGAATTAGCTGAAAATAATTTTAGTAAATTACAACAGAGTATAAGTGACCTTGGCTTATTACCGAGTGAGTTTAAATTGCCACCAGGAGATAGAAAAATTGCATCAGCTAGACAAGCAATTTTACCACAAAAAGATAGACGAAAGAGCCTACCTGCTCTTAGTACTTGGGATAAATATAAAATTAAACAACAAGTTCAAAATCCTGCAACAAGTGTTACTATTTCAGACAAATTTAAAAATCTGATTAAATGAGCCGGTTTACCGAGCGACTTATTGCCGTACAAAATGAAGTTGCTAGTGCTCGTGCAGCAGCAGTAGCTAAAGTTGCCCAAGCTAAATCCGATTTACTTGGACAACATCCTACCTCTATTCATCCAAACGTATTTGAACGAAGTCGTTCACAATCTACTAGCTCAGATATATTTGAGCGTTCAAGAATTCGAACGGATCAAGTAACTGATGCTCCAAATCTTTCTGACATATTTGAAAGTACTGCCACCAGTCCTCTAGTACCAGAGTCTCCTGTAATAGGTTATACCAGAACAGGTGCACAAATACGTGCAGATGGTACTCATACTGTAATAGATAAGAACGGTAGAATACATACTGGGTTAAGTGAAGCTGACGCAGATAGGTTCCAAGAGTATACACGTGGAGCTATAGAAGCAGAACAATCAGGAGCAGATAAATCAATTCTACCTGATAGGCTTGGTGGTGCAATACAAGGAGCAATAGACTTTACTTTAACACAATCTCAAAATCTTACAGGACCTATTACTTTAACTGATGCATTAGAAAGTCATAATGAAGCTACTAAATCACATCTTGCAACTATAGGACAAGGACATGTAGCTATTAGTCATGAAGACCGAGAACATTATCAGACTCTTCAAAAATCAGGTAAAGAAGATAAAGAGTTTATGTCTAGTTACGCAGGTAAACAACTTGCAGTATTAGATGCTGAAGTTAAAGAAAATAAACAATTATTTAATAAATTTAAAGGCTGGGCGCAAAACCTTAAAGATCTCGTTCCAATAGATAGAAAAGAACAATATGCCGCTAGAGCAGCTTATTTAACTATTGCTAAAAATGAAGGTAATTTATCAGCTATGATAAATGCTGCAAGAGCTGGTGATATAGGAACTTATATAGGTCAAGGAGTAGACAGTGTTGCATTTACACTTGCGTTGAGTTGGGGTAATCCTCTTGTTGTTCGACTAGGTGTTACTGGAGGAGCAGCTAAAGCAGTATTACCATCACCTAAAGGGATGGGTATTTTATATGGTTATGCTACAGGTTTAGCTAAACAAGCTAAAGATGAATGGCAGATAGAACATGGTAAAGATCCAAATTTAGAAGAGACTAAACGTATTGATATGTACTCTGTTGTTGAGGCATTTCTTGAAAAGTTTGAAGCCATAATGGTTATGAGAGCTTTTCCTATTAAGAATAAAGCTTGGACTCAAGGAGTATTAAAAAAAATTAAAGATAAGACTCCAGTAGAAGTACTTGCTTTACCAGTATTTGCAGGTAGATTCGCAGCAGCTGGTGGTTCTGAATACATATCTGGAGTAGGTACTACTTCTGCAAGTATCATGGCTAAAAAAGGTGAGATTACTGAAGAAGACATACCTGAAATTGGATATGGTGGTTTCGCAGAACTGTTTGGTATGCCTGGAAGTTTAGCTGGTGTAGCAGCCCTTAAAGGAGTTAAAGCAGGTATTAATAAAGCTATAAGTCCTTCCAAAGAAGAACAAACTATAACTGATTTAGAGACCTTAATAGAACAAACAAAAACTGAAATAGAGTCTCCCAGAAGAGTTACGCTGGGGGAAACTATAGCAAGTAACGATATAAGACTGGAAATAGAAGAATTAGATAAAGATATTAAGAAGATTCTAGATAAGGGAGGTGATCCTACTGATCTCGTAGAAGAACAGGATGCACTTAGAGAACAATTAAAATCTGCAGCATCTGCAGAAGATGTTGCTACTTACAAAGAAGGTTTAAGAGATGGTTTAGCTAAGTTTGAGAAGAAGCTCGAAGATCTTAAAAAACCTCATTCTCAGAGAGTTATAGAGAAAATTGAAAAACGATTAGCTGATGTTAAGAAAGCACTTGAAGAATTTAAAGATGTAAAAGGTGAAGGTGGACCAGAAGAAATAAAGCTTGTTAAAGAACAGAAAAATCTTACCGCACAATTAGGAACTAGACTTGAAAAAGCAATGAATAGAGCGGAGAGAATGGGTACTCCTGTTCTTGAATTTGTAAAATCTATAGGCAAAGGAACTTTAAAATTTGCTTTAGAAAAAGGGAAATCAAAAGTTCCAGATTCTTGGAAAGGTCCACTAAATAAAGTTTTAGGAATTCCATTTTCTGAAAAAGATAAAGAAGCAAAGGAGAAAGCAAAACAGGATAAACTTAAGCCAATAGAAGATTCCGAGTTTGATACTTTTATAGAAAGTGTTTCTTTAGATAAACTTACTAACGAAGGTAAAATTGCAAAAGCTATTGATTCATTAATTAAACTAGCTAAAGAACGAAAACTTACTAAAGAGCAGCATGCTACTTTAAGTGAGCTTTCAGCTAAGATTGGGGAGAAGGATGCTAAAGATACAACTAATCCTTTGGGTAGTTTACAAGGAGTAAATACTGCAGATAAAAAACAATTAAAAAAAGTACGTAAAGAAGAAACACTTACAGAAGAAGATGAATCTTTTATTGCTGCAGCATTGGAAAAACTAAAGCAAGAAGAACTATTAAACAAACCTTCTTATTCTAATAAAAATACAAAAGAAGTACATGACAAACCAAGTGTAAATAGTCCTTCTAATAATTGGAAAGGACTTAATAAATATTATAACGCTATTGTAGAAGCATTAAATACTATAACAGATCCAGTATTAAGAAATTCACGGATTGAATCTCTTGAAGGTGGAATGGCACAGCATGTAAAGAATCTTGAGAAAAAATTAGAAGCATTTCGTATAGCAAAAGGAAAAGCTCCTATTAGGGGTATGATGCATGTTGTGTATGGAAAAAAAGTTAAGGGGGAGATGTTCTATACCCAAAAAACGATCAGTAAAACAGAGTATAAAAAAGAGCAAAAAGCAGGAGAATATGTTAACGGTATCAGTAGAGAATCTGGTAAACTATTAAAATCAGTTGAAGCCGAAGTTGCATATGGTAAATCATTACTTGCCCTTACCAAAGGACATAAGAAAACTTCCTTTGCTTCAGCTAAAGAAGCACAACGAATAACAAGCCGAAATTTAGAAATAAAAAGACAGGCATTAAGAAATACTACGTTTACCAAAATAATTAGTGAAGCTACCGAAGAACAAATAGCAGAATTAAAAAGCCCAGAATCTAAGGAGGAAACTACCGATGCTAAGCCTACTGATGACAAACCTACGAAAGAAGAAACTCCAACCGAAGGTAAGGAGTCTACGAGAGAATCTCCAATATCTGAAGAAGCTGATGAAGGTGCTGCAGGTGCTGCTGTATCTTCTGGAAAAGTTGACGAAGAATCAGGAGAACAGACCGAACCGAAACTTACTAAGGAAATTATAGAAAGTTTTGAAACAACCGATGCAGCTTTACAATGGATAATTGATAATACAACTAACCCCTTATTTAAGAAGATAGCCTTAGATATAAAAGATAAGGTCGGTAGCCTTCCTGTAAAATTTGTAAAATACGGAACTCCCTTAAAACTTAAGTCATGGAAAGATTTGCTTAACCCTAGCTGGTATCAGCTTATGGGTGCTCATGGATATACTACGTTTGATGCAAAAGGAAATATAACAAGCTTAGTAATGACAAGTAGTCCTGCCGCTTTAGCAAATTACTCTATTTTATTACATGAACTTCTTCATGTAGCTACTTTTGAGCAATGGCTAAAGCCTGAGACTGAAGAGCAAACAGCTGGTAAAGTACAATTAAAATACATAGCTCAGAATTTTAATGAACATATTAATAAAATAATTGCTAACCCTGAATTATATAATATTCAACCAGTTGATCATGCACGGCTAATTCAATTTAATAATATTTATGGTAAAGTTTTAGGTAATCCAAATACTCCTTTTGAACTTATTACATATGCTTTAACTGATGTAAGAGTACAAGAATTTTTTAAAATGCTTCCCGCAATGAAAGAAATGCCTTGGGAAGGTAAACCAGCAGAATCTTTATGGACACAATTTACAGTAGCTGTACGTAACTTATTAGGCTTAGTTGATACAAAACAAGATCTATTAGAACAAGTAATGGAAGCTACTTCTCCATTTGTAGTTACAAAAGACTCTAAATACTATAACAAACCCAGAGGCAAAGAGTCCAAGCTTGCGGAAGTACAACGTCTTCTTAGAGGAGTAGCTGGTTTAAAACAAACGCATAGAGAGAAGATGAAGCTGCATTATATGTTCCCGCCTGATGCAAAATTAGATAGTCTGCTTAAAAAAAATCCTCGCTGGATAGGCTTAGTAAATACTGAAATACGATTACAAGGAGAATTAGCAGGACTTCTCCAAGAACGTACTGAAGAAGAAATTCCCCTAACTGCAAATGCTTCTATTTCAAAATTTTTAGAACGGTTAGAACGGTGGGATAAGCCTTGGAAAATAAAACGAACATGGTGGAAAGATAGAGATAAAATTTTAACTGCGGATTTCAGTCATATAGAACCCGGTCTTATAGCAGTTAAAGTAGGCGATAAAGTTATCTCAGAAAAATATGGGTCTGTAGTTAATGGAGTAACAATTGCTCAACATGCTGATGTGGTAGAAGCACATAACTTAGATTTTGAGAATGTAACGCCTGGGTGGATGGGGAGAGATGGTAGTTTTATTTTTAACCCATTAGCTCCGCCTAAATCTGATATTGGTGCTTTAAGTGCTTCTATTGCACCAGATGAATCTAATGAGCGAGATCTACCTAAAGAAGCTCATAGTAAACAAGCCTTCCATGTTTTATACCCTGAAATTGTCTCACCAGAAGGAACTGTAATAGACGATGCAAGTAAGGAGAACCCAGAGCTTCTAGCTAGGTTAGCAGCTGCATTAGGTCTAGAGGGTGTATATAAATTCGAGATTAATAAAGCGCTTAAAGCATTGCCTGATAAGAAGAGTTTTATAGAAGGAGCTACTTTTACAGATGCTATTAGTGAAGATCAATTAACGAAAAATAAAGAATACCGCATTAAGAACAGTAAAGGAGCTAAAGAATCTCTTATCCAGAGTATGGCTAAGAATATGGAATATGTTTTTGGTATTCTAGGTGCAAAAATTACAGAACTACTTAGTATTGGCACAAAAGTAAATGGAATTCATACTCTCCCATCTGCTGCGTTTAATACACCTAAAACTTTAGAGAGAGCTCTAGGTGCTTTAAAAGTTAAACCAGAAACTGCTAAATACATGACGGAAGAGTATTTTAGATACAGTAAGAAATATAAATCTATTCCTTTTGACGGTACTATTGAAAGTGGCAACCTCCCAATTAATTTTCCACTATCTGTATTATATAGTGATGGAACAATCCCGCCCCAAGTAATATTTGCAATGATGTTAGCTACGCTTGGTTTTATTCGAAAGAACCCAACTAATATTAGATTTAGAAATTCACGTGATAAAGAAGAATTCTTATATGGTACTCAGACTCAAGGAGAACTCCTAGGAGATGAGAATGAACAACTTAGAGATATCGGCCCAGGTTGGACTGATACCGCTCTTAGTATGGGAGGAGATATTGCACAAATTTTAAATATCTCTAGAGCAGACATAAAAAATTCTATGTATGTTAATAATTTAATTCCAATTTTAGGAACATTAGCATTACGCATAGAAGCAGAATACACCAAGCCAGATGTAAAACAGAGAGAACTAAAAGAAAATGAACGAGGTGAATTTGAAGGTAACGAAGCTCCTAGGTTCAGAATAGAATCTAAACATTGGAAGTTTAATGACAATTACAAAGAAGGACGTATTTTTAATAATACTCTTAATGCACAAGATATTAGAGAATTAGTAAAAGAAGGTAAAGCTTACGAAGATACAGATCAAAAATCTGAAACATATGGAAAAAAACTTTTAACAGACGAAGCATTAGCTGAATATGCTCTCCCAGAAGAATCAAGAGTTTTAGAAATAGGAGCTTCTTACAAACATATCAGGATGAATCTTAATCCTGATAAAGAATCTAAAAAGAGAAAAGACGGTACATACTCAAAAGAGACCCCAAGAGAATTTGCTGAGACAAGCATTGAAGCATTAAAAGATATAAGTGAAACTCTGGGGCTTGGTATGCGTACAGCCTCAAATTTAGTTCTTACCAGTCCTTCTAAGACTATTGTTAGTGCTGTTAGAAATACTGTAGGTAAAGTACCTGAAGTTATTCGTGATGTTATTGGGAGTATGCAAAAGGTTGTATGGACTGCATCAGAGACTGTGTCTATTGCAGATGCATTAGATAAAGCTGGTTTTAGAGATACTCTATATAGTATTGCAGGAACAGAAGAGATCCAGGACGACACTCATAGCGTAAGAAGACAATCTCTTGAAGCATCTAACGCTGATAAAGAAACTGCAGTTGATGATCTTTTAAAGGCCTATGCTGCTGGTGATCTAGAAAAATTCTACTATGAATATCACCTGCAGAAGCATCATCGTATAGTAATGCAAGGTGAGATTAATCCTCAACAAAGTCATGTTAGTAGATATTACGTAAGACCATTTGAACCTGTTGAATACAATTCAGATAATCTTTGGTTATTTAAAATATCTGTTGTTGCAAGTCTTGGGTTTAAAGTAGATAAAAATGATCTTGATGCTGCTATAAAAGAATTTGATAGAATTCTAACAGACCCGGAAATAAGTAGAACTGTCTTAGCAGCTGTAGATGCAATAAATAGAATAGAGGAAAAAGGTCAGGCAGCTAGATTAGCTAAACTACTACCACTTGTTCAATTACAACTTGGTGGGGATACCTCTATATTAAATGCATTAGTTGGACTTTCTAAATATATGCCTGCTAATGGCAAACCAGTTGAATCATTTACATCTGATGTAGTTTTAGAGGTTGATGGTATATCTAATGGTTTTGCTATGAATCTCCTGCAGTTTCCTATGTTTGAAGATTTAGAAAGGAAATTGAACCAAACAGGTACGTCTTTTGGTAATACCCCAGAAGATACTACGCATAACCCATACGCACCTGATGTCTATCAAGAATTAGTTCAATTAATTCTAGAACACTCAACACCAGAAGTTGCTCAAACATGGACAGAACATAATGCGAGCAAAGCGGATAAAGCAGCATTTAATCTAACTAACTACACCAGGCAAAATGAAGCATTAGGTAGATTATACCCTGATCTAGTTAATGGTGAACGTGATCTAGTTAAGTATCCATTCATGATTTTTATGTATGGTGGAGGTATTAAAAGTATTTCAGAAGGCGTTGCCAAGAATGTATTAAAAGGTTTGTATATTCAATTAGATGCCATACAACTAGAATACAACGATATGCCTGATAAGGCAGAACTCCGTAAGGGCAAAGAACAATTAATAAATACACATATTGATCGATTTATAAAAGATCTTGTGCTTATTAAAGCACTCACACGTACAAAAGGAAAAGAACTTACAAAAGCAATTAGAGAGAATAAATCACAGGACATACTTCTTAACGATGCTGCAGTAATAAAACATGTAGGTAAGATGGTACGCCCTCGATTTGAAATAGGTCTAGATCTCATGCTTGGTCGTACTGGTGATGCTAGAGAAGCTGTAATCAATGCTGGTGAAGTAATTCACTCTGTATTTCTAGCTCATTATAATAAAGCATATAAAGAAGCGCTTATTGTACGAGATAAAGATGGCGAACCTATTTTAGATAAAGAAGGCGAAATAGTTGAACGACCTGCTTTAACTGAACCGGAAGTTGAGCAGCTTATTCAAGATAAACTACTAGATGTATTCCCACAATACAGAGGACCCCTATTCCAATTATTCAAGAATGATGAATTTATTGATTTATCTAAACGTCTTACATTTGTTAATAAATCAGCAACAGCATACGCCCAATACAAAAATGAGACAGGAAGTAAATCAAGAGAAAAAAATAGTCCTAAATCTGTTGAGTTTGTCTCTCCAGGCGTTAGTGCACTAATCCGTATGATTATTAATATGGATTCAGCTATTTTAACTACAACTTTAGATAAACATACTAAACTTCTACCACTGCATGATGCACTTATGGGGAGTCCTGTAGAATTATTTAAAGCTGCAAAAACATACGGTAAACAATATTTAAAATTAAATAATCAACATAGCGTAATAGAATCTATTACAAAACGAATGAATCGTGCTATTGAACTAACTAGAAAAGCAGATAAAGCTAATGGCAACGAGGAATTAATACTTGAAGCAAACCGTTGGTTCACGAAAGAAGCACATAGAAATCAATATCTAGCGTATGACGAATCACCTAAAAGTATACTCGAAATTGTTAAAGATATTGAGAAAGCTAATGAAGAGGTTAAAAAAGCTAGAGCTGGGTTACAAGAGATGCAATCCGAAAGAGGTGGGTGGGTATCTCAGCAATTATATATGGCAATTAGATTACTTAGAACTGCAGCATCTGCGGCATCTATAGCACAATCAGAATTAGCTAACGAAGTAGATCGTAATACTCCAGAGGATACAGAGAGAGTACCTGAGGAAAATGAAACAGAACAAGAACGTGTTGATAAGGAATTAAGAGATGCACTTAAAGCGGCAGAGAATGAAGGACTTTTTAATTCATTAGACGGTCTTACTAGAGAGAATCCTGTAACACGATTAGCAGAAGATATTACTGAAAATAATGTAATGTCTTTTCTCCGTAAACTTGCTTCTAAAGAATTTTCTCGTAGCTATTATAATTCTGAAGAAGAGATGAACCAGCATACTGCTGCACTAGAAAAAGTACTTAGTATTGTGGCTAGAGGTATGGATGCAACAACCGGTATCCATATTAATATTGAAGATATAGATGGGATTACCCAGGGGCAATATGAAAAAGAAGTTAATGAATTAAGAGTATCCCTCAGTAGACAACTCCCGCTATCTGTTAATGCACAGTCTCCTCAAGAAGTGTATGTACATGAAACAGTACATGCCATGATCGCTATTGTATTAGCTAATAATCCTCTATTAAAACGTCAGATTAATCAGGTATTTCGTCAAGTAAAAGCAGATCTAGCTGCTGGGGAAGGGTATAAAGTATTTTTGAGGAATGTACCCGGAGGTATTAACAACGCTTCAGAAGCAGATCGTGATGCTGCTAAAGAGATGTACAGGTACATATTTAACAATAAAGAAAATGAAGCGCATTTTCTTGATGAATTCCTAACTTATGCGGTAACAAATAGAGATCTGGCAGGATACTTATCAGATCCTAAATCTAATATAAATCGTAACCGCTCTAAATTACCTGGTGTAGAAGGAAGGTATGGACTTGTAATAGATAAGTTATTAAGTCTATTAGAAATAATTGCTGACGAATTTATAAAATTA
>Ga0315318_10001067_pt1 | contig 11881 bp, 25 predicted proteins | sample M1200m3416metaG_FD_203703 | JGI IMG/M metagenome (GOLD analysis project Ga0315318, IMG submission 203703) | Ammonia-oxidizing marine archaeal communities from Monterey Bay, California, United States - M1 200m 3416 | ecosystem: Environmental > Aquatic > Marine > Coastal | place: USA: California... | reverse complement strand
CCACTAAGAGATTTAGCATATTTTCCAAATGAGGGGTGGAACTTATTCACGTTTCTTTTATATCTTTCCGTACCATTCTTGTTTTTTATGGTTAGTGAAGTAGTTGCCCCACAACCCGAAACATATAAAGATAAATCAGTTGATTTACGTGAATACTATTATGATAATTATAGAGTTATATTAGGGTTAGCATGGATGTTACAAGTTATGCTTCTCGCAAATCTTTTTATATTCTTTAAAGGAGAATTGGAATCATTGAAAGTAATAGGTAGAGTTATTATGCTTTGTATTATGGCTCCAATGGTGATAAGTAACAATAAAAAAGTACATGAAATTGGTATGGGAATATTTCTATTAGGATTCATTTACACCATCTTAAAATATCATGTCTATGCGGTGATTTAGTCTTGACTTATTGATATTTCGTGTTATAATATATTATGAGCTTATATACAGATCAAAAATACGTGGGATTAATCTCACCTCGCCTTGACTTATTCAAACAAGTTAGACCCAATCTTTGGAATTCACGATGTCCTATTTGTGGTGATTCTCAAAAGAATAGATCAAAGAAACGAATGTACATTTACGCAAAGAAGCAAGACTTGTTTGTGAAATGTCATAATTGTGGATATGGTTCTAATCTAGGAAACTTCATAAAACATCTCGATCCTCATTTACACGGACAATATGTATTAGAGAGGTATGGCCAAGGTCAAACTAACCCCCGCAAAACAAAAGAACCAGAATTTAAATTTGAACCACCAAAATTCAAACCTAGACCAACTACCATTGATTTGCCATCCATAGGTACTCTCCCATGTGATCATCATGCCCGATTGTTCTATTCAGGTAGAAAGATGCCTAATTCTTTCTTAGATAAGGTGTATTATGCAGATGATTTTAGAGAGTGGGCAATGTCAGTATCCGAAATCGATTATTCTAATTTAGGTAGAGAAGAATCAAGAATGGTTATTCCATTTTTTGATACAGAAGGAAAACTAATTGCCGCTCAAGGCAGAGCTTTAGGAAGTCATGAACTCCGATATATTACCATTAAGGTTACTGAAGATAGTCCAAAAGTTTATGGACTGGAACGATGGAAATTAGAAGAACATACATATATTGTAGAGGGTCCAATTGACTCAATGTTCCTTCCAAATTGTCTTGCCGTTGCTGGAGGTGATCTCCAATCGATAAACATTGATAAGAAACGGTGTGTATTAATATTCGACAATGAACCAAGAAATGAACATACTGTTAAAAAATTAATGAAGGCTATAAGTGATAGATGGTCTGTTGTCATTTGGCCAAAAAGAAAAAAATTTAAAGATATTAATGATTTAGTTATGAATGGTCTATCAACCGATGAAATCCTTGAAATGATAAATAAAACTACTATGAAGGGATTGGAGGCGGATTGGGCAGCCAGAGAGTGGAGAAATGTCCATTGATTTAGATTATAGAGGGAAAAAACTAATAAAAGAAACGAAGGTTCATGAACACGGATTTGTAAAATTACTCGATGTCATGGGCAATGATGAAGAAGTAGAAAACGCCGCACGTATTAGTTATGGAGAAGGAACAAGAAAGGTAAGTCAGACGCGTAATCTTTTACGCTACCTAATGAGACACAAACACACCTCACCCTTTGAGATGTGTGAAGTCAAGTTCCATATCAAATTACCCATCTTTATTATGCGCCAGTTAGTCCGTCATAGAACGGCAAACCTGAATGAGTACTCGGGGCGGTACTCTGTCATGTCAGATGACTTTTATTTTCCAAAAGGGGATAGTCTTAAACCCCAATCAACGACAAATAAACAAGGTAGAGAAGAAGGGGAGTTAGGTAATGATATTGGCGAAATCGAATTTGAAATATATCGTATTTTCGATGGAGCGACTAACGCCTATAAAAATCTACTAGATTGGAACGTATCAAGAGAGCTTGCAAGAATTGTGCTCCCTGTGTCGAACTATACCGAAGTAATATGGAAGATAGATTTACATAATTTTTTTAAATTTTATCAATTAAGGGGTGACAGTCATGCGCAAGAAGAAATACAACAGTTTGCAGATGTAATGTGGAAATTAGTTGAACCACATTTTCCTTTATGTTGTGAGGCATTTACAGATTATGTACTAAATGCAAAGACCTTTTCTGCAAAAGAAATGGAGATTATAAAAGACAATCTTCCCAATATAGTTGCAACTGATAGATTGTCAGGACGAGAAGAAACGGAATTTTTAGACAAATTAAAATAGAAAGAAGAAATCATGCTACCTACCGAATACCAACAGTTTATTCATCTATCGAGATATGCGAGATGGGATTATGACAAAGAACGAAGAGAAACATGGCACGAAACAGTTGAACGATACTTTGATTTCTTCACGAAACATTTAAACGAAACGTGTGAATTTAGTTTAGATAATGGAGCAAGAGTTGAATTAGAAACTGCAGTTAAAGAACTAAAGGTAATGCCGTCTATGAGATGTTTAATGACGGCGGGGCCTGCATTAGAAAAGGAAAATGTTTCTGGATATAATTGTGCCTACGTGAAAGTAGATCAACTTAGATCATTTGATGAAATTCTTTACATATTAATGAATGGTACAGGTGTTGGGTTTTCAGTAGAAGAAGAATATACAAATAAACTTCCAATAATTCCAGATGAACTATATGAAACAGACACAACTATTGTCGTTGCAGATTCTAAATTAGGATGGGCTAGAGCATTTAAAGAACTTGTGGGATTACTTTATGGAGGACATATACCGAAATGGGATGTGAGTAAGGTTAGACCTGCAGGCGCACCACTAAAAACATTTGGCGGAAGAGCTTCGGGTCCTGATCCTTTAGTCGATCTATTTAATTTCACAGTAAGCACTTTTAAAGCTTCAATAGGAAGAAAACTTAAACCAGTAGAATGTCATGATATTGTTTGTAAAACTGCAGAAATTGTTGTCGTGGGTGGTGTCCGCCGTTCTGCTCTTATTAGTCTTTCTAATCTCAATGATCGTGAAATGCGATTCGCCAAACATGGTGAATGGTATAAAGACAACGTACAACGGGCACTTGCAAACAACTCAGTTAATTATAAAGAAAAACCAGATGTTGGAACTTTCATGCGAGAATGGTTATCTCTCTATGATTCAAAGTCTGGAGAACGTGGTATATACAGTAGTTTAGCAAGTAAATATCATGTAAATCAACTAAATAGTAGAAATAGGGATAAAAATGGCACATACATTCAACGAAGAGTGGGGAGAGATGATTTCGGCACAAATCCTTGCAGCGAAATCATATTACGATCCAGAGAATTCTGCAACTTGTCCGAGGTCGTCCTCAGAAGCAACGACACTTTGCAGTCTATCAAAGACAAGGTTAGGATTGCGACTATCCTTGGAACTTTCCAATCCACTCTCACAAGTTTCAAATATCTCTCAAGAGAGTGGAGTAAAAATTGTGAAGAGGAGCGATTACTGGGAGTCAGTCTTACCGGAATCATGGATTGTGCCCTGACAAATGGTTCAAAAGGCAACATACAAAAAACATTAAGTGAACTACGTGAAGTTGCAGTTAAAACAAATGAAGAGTATGCAGATAAATTAGGGATTAACCGTAGTGTATCTATTACGTGTGTTAAGCCGTCTGGTACTGTTTCTCAGCTTGTTGACTCTGCTTCTGGTATTCATGCCCGCCATAACCCCTTTTATATTAGAACTGTAAGAGCGGATAATAAAGACCCCCTTTGTAAAATGATGAAAGCAGAAGGTTTTCCGAATGAGCCGGATATTACAAAACCTGAACACACAACTGTCTTTTCATTTCCACAAAAGAGTCCAAAAGAGGCAACTTGTAGGAATGACATGACTGCATGGAAGCAGTTATCACTATGGCACACATACGCAAAAGAATGGTGTGAACATAAACCAAGTGTGACAGTATCCGTCAAGGAAGATGAATGGGTCAATACGGCTGCATGGGTCTATGAAAATTTTGATGACATAAGTGGTATTAGTTTTCTACCATTTAGTGACCATACTTATAGGCAAGCACCGTACCAAGATTGTACTGAAAAAGAGTACGATGAACTATTAAGTAAAATGCCAAAGAAAGTCAATTGGGGCACTTTGGCAGAATTTGAAACTCAAGATTATACTAGTTCTAGTCAAGAGTTTGCGTGTACTTCAGAGAAAGGTTGTGAAATTGTTGATATTTCTCCACAAGCTACACCATAGATAATGAGAATATCAAGACATTTAGCTGGAGTAGCCATGTCAATAGGTCTTAAAGATAAATTTAATATGTGGTTAGATGATGTAAAAGATAAACTTTTTAATGTCTTTGGTCGTGACAAAATAGAAAAAGAAAATTTATACGAAACTAGATGGGTGTGGTATCATACTCTATTAGTTATAGAACTGTTTATAATAATCATTTTATTGTGGTATATTGCTATATGAAAACTGAGACTAAACATTTTTTTATGAAGGTCATAGCGGGGTGCCTTATTTTAGGGCTTATATGTTTTCTTATGTTCTTTTTTGTCAAGGGAGTAAGAGCGGAAGCGGTAGGTGCAGATGAACTGAATAAAGCAAGGAAGCAATTTAAAAATGAACCTTTCATTAAAGTTCCTAATGATGAGTGGCCAAGTCAAGTTATTTTTGATACTATTCATGTGTGTTATCAAGGAACTATAAGATGGATAGCAATGGGCAATCCCAATCTTATGAGTACGACACCACCGTATCCCGTTCAGAGACTTATGACTGTTCATTGTTTTTGTGTATTAGACAAAATCAGGACAGAATATAAGTTTTCGATATGGACAAAAATGCTTTTTGGGGATAATCCGATGGAGCCTGTAGTCGCACCTAGAGAGTTTATGGAAAAGGCCATATACTGTATTAGAGATCATAATACTTTGGCTGGAGTAGTTTTACTAGATCAAGACACGATAGATAAATTTTTAAATGATAATGAAACTAAAAATAACACAAAAATAGAGGTAAAACCACCTGATAACAATTCTGGGGAATCAGACTCAACACCAGAGCAACCAAAGGAATTGCCTACAGAAGATGCGCCTCTGTTAAACTTTTAACAAGGAAAAAATGGAAAAGTTAAGACGAGTATTTTTGTTATGCTTTTCTATATTAATATTCTGCGGTGTTTCGGTACAAGCCATCACCAAAGAAGTCATAGAAGAGGTAAGAAAATCGGTAGTATTGCTATCGATAAACAAATTAGAAAATCCACCTGTTGACGCCCGTAATGGATTGTGTTCTGGAACAGTCATCAATGAACAAGGTCATATATTGACTAATTTTCATTGTGTGTATGAACAGAAAACAATGAATATGTATTATTGGGATGAGGAGGATTGGCATGAATATACAGTAAAAGTAATTGGTGAAGATCCATTAGCCGATTTGGTTTTACTTGAAGTAATTGGACTAAAAAGAAAAGTCCCATACTTAAAGTTTGCTAAAAAGGAAGACATACATTTAGGAGTAGAAATCTTTGTATTAGGTCATCCGATGGGAATGGCATGGAGTCTATCAAAAGGTATTATTTCTAGTACTGAAAGATACTCAAGACACCCTTATATCAAATCAATTCAAGTAGATGCCGCAATCAATAAAGGAAATTCTGGTGGACCCGTAATCAATGAAAAAGGTGAAATCGTAGGAATTGCTACATTGATGGTATCGCGAACAAATCAAAATGCAGGAGTTGGGCTAGCAGTTAAGGGTGACCTTGCAGAAAAATCACTTGCCGTGATGTTAGAAAAAGGTAAAGTAAATCGTCCAGCATTAGGGGTTATGATTATTCCTTTGTTTGGGAAAGCCAACCAAAGAGAAAAAATATTCAAGGATAATCCTGATATAAATACATCAATCCCCAATACTTACGGTTTAATGATAAGTAATAAAAATAAACCAACCGATCCTTTACCTAAAGGATTAAAAGCATGGGATACCATAATAGGTATTAATGATATTGCTATCAACAATGATATTGAATTTGCTGAGCAGTTGGGAAAATATAAAATCGGTGATACAGTCAGTCTCAATATTCTTAGAGATAAACGATTTATACAGGTCGACAACATTACTCTAAAAGTATTTCCTGTTCCAACCAAGTTAATGTATGGACAGAGAGCTCTGACAGTACCGATCCCAAACAAAAAGAAAAATTAGAGGCAGGAGATGGAAATATGCCAGTAAATATAATCTGGGAAGATGGAGATGCTACAGTATCTATATTATGTGATGGATGTGATAAAGAATACGAGATTATATCAAAAGATACTACAGGGTTAGAATTATGTTCCTTTTGTGGACATTACCTTGAAGTAGATAGTGAAACGGGTGAAACAGATGAATCAGAAGAAGATAGCTGGGATTGATTATTCATTAACTTCACCAGCAATATGTGTATATAAGGAAAAAGATGATGGATTTTTTGATTTTGATAGGTGTATGTTATATTATCTATCTAATAACGAAAGACAACAACAACTTGCCTCCGGGTGTGGGGTAAGTAATCTTATTGCTGAACGCTATCCTGAATGGGAAACCGAAGAGGAAAGACATGATGCTCTTTCCTCTTGGGTTATGTTGTTAATTCAAGGATGTAGTGAAGTTTTTATTGAAGGATATGCTTTTGCTACTTCTGCGCAAGCTGGTGTTCGTTCAATAGCAGAAAATACTGGACTACTAAAGCACAAAATGTGGAAACAAAAAATGTCATTCAAGACTTATCCCCCTACTGTAATCAAGAAATTTGCAACAGGGAAGGGCAATGCAAACAAAGAATTGATGTATGATGCCTTTGTCGGTGAACTCTTAACTCCCACAGACCTCAAAGAACGATTAACTCCCCGAGCAAAAAAAGTAATAAATCCGATTAGTGATATAGTAGATGCCTATTTCATAGCAAAATGTGGTGCAGAAGGCATGTTATGACTGATAAAGAACGAAAGCAAATTGCTAATCGAAAATACTATGAAAAGAACAAAGATCGTCTTGCTGAGAAATGGAAATATGATGATAATCGAAAAGAATATTTAAAAGAATACTACAAGAATAATAAAGAAGCTATTTTAGAACGTGCAAAAGAATGGAATAAACGTAATAAAGAAGCAAGAAAATTGATCATGGAACGTGAAAAGAGAAGTAAATTGAAACCTTTTTGGGAGGTTAAGCCCACTAAATAGTCATGAACATAAAAGACTTCCAAGAACTTATTGATTTGACAGACTATCTTGCTGTATCAAATGAATATCTCATCCGCAAATTTACAGAAGGCGGTAACTACTTGATCATTGACACCTATGGTGATTTCTTAATACTAGAAAGAGATGAAGTGGATACTGTTACGAATATAATTTGGAATGACCTCTATGGTCCCTTATCAGAAGAAATCCCACACATCTTAAATTAATAAACACTTGACTTTCCTGGCTTGTTGTGTTATAATATAACTAGAGAATGAGAGAAGAATTATGTTAGAAAATGCAGTTGAAGCAGTAGGAAATTTTGATGTAGCAATGGACGGTTTATATGTTATTCGTGAAGGCGCCTTTGGATTCTTGACAGAAGCGAAAGAATCACCTTATACTTGGATGTTTGCGGCATCTGTTGTCGCTGGAGCATTACCCCTAGCCTTAGTATTTTTTGGCTTTGGATGGGTAGAATGTGTTAGAATAGACTGTGGATTAGTATCACTAGGAGGATAAATGGAAACAGATCAAGATATTACAATTCTTGATATACCTACGGCCCACTCATTTACATCAGAAAAGATATATCATTTTGTTTGTGGAGAATGTAAAAATTGGTGGAGTCATGCAACTGATATGGTTTATAGGCGAGGTCAAAATATGTCTTGTCCTCATTGTGGGGAGAAGAGAGGAATTGTTAAAAAAGACGGAGATGTAAATCCCCGATGGGAAAGAGATGTAACATAAATGGTAAGAATATTTCAATATAGAAAAAATAGTGTCGAAAAAAGAACAAGTATAGGCAAATCTAAAAACACAAAACCAAAAAACAAACACAAGAAGAAAAATTGGAAAAAGTATCGTGGTCAAGGACGATGATGGAAACTACCATTATATATCGCCAGAAAATAGAGACTTTGAACTAGAAACTTTTCTTACAATAAGATATGACAATCACGGACAAGAAATCGGACTTCATGATCCAAATAAAAAGAAAAGATCAAAGGGCGGATGGACAACATATTTTGTACGAGTAAAACAAAAGCAAAAATAATTTTGGATTTAATTTGTCTTAATTTAATTCAAATGATATTGACAGTTTGTATTATTGTCTTAATGACTTCTTGTGCGTCTGATACTCGCCCTCCATTATGGTTACGAGCGATAGAGACATTACCACAAGTAGAAGGTTTCAGTAGAGCGGGATTATTTACTATAAACGATAAAATATATGTACAATTTTGTGATCCAAACGGAAATCAGATATGGTTGAGGTATAATGAAGGCAAACATACATGGAGACAGAGTAGGTATAATTCGCAAGGGTGTGTAGATGGTGAAAGAAGTACGGGACCAGTCGAATGATACTGAAGTTATAGACAGACCGCCTAAGAAAAAAAGAGAACCAGAAAAGCCTGGCAGGTTTGCTGTGGTTTTACACAATGATGATTTTACTCCAATGGAATTTGTAGTGTATGCTCTACAAGAAGTTTTTAATCATCCACATGAACGAGCTGAACAAATTATGTTAAATGTACACAAAGAAGGTTTGGGTGTCGCGGGAATATATCGTCTTGAGATAGCCGAGACCAAAGCATACGAAACGGCAGAATTAGCAAAAGAAAATCAATATCCTTTAAAAATAACAATTGAGGAGATAAAATAATATGTCATTATATTCTAGATTTTGTGCATGGTTATCAGGGTGGCCGGAATCTAAAGAAAATAAAAAAGAAAGAGAACAGATATATCTTTTTGCAGAAGAAGAAAGAAATATCAGAGAAAACAATAAGAACATAGGGAAAAAATCAAATAAAAAAACTGAGATCATGAACTAATGAAAGCAATACTTGAATTCAATTTACCAGCAGATGAAGAACAATTTAACGTAGCATCAAAATCAATGGATTGGGCATTACTTGCTTGGGACCTAGATCAAATGGTACGGAAATTGGTGAAATATCACCCTGAAGAATATGATACTAAAACATTAGAACATATTCGGGAAGAAATATACAATATAATGGAAGAAAAAGGATTACAATTTCCAGCATAAGGTACTTACATGCCAGATAAAGTATATCTACCTATGAATCCAGAAATGAGAGATGAACTCCGTTATGCGATGAATACTCAATTTCGATATAAACTCTATAGAGATATAGTATTTCCTTTTCTTCCGTCTTTAGGTGTAACCCATATCATACAAGGATTTGAAGCAAAAGAGGAAATGGGATTCGTTGGAGTGTTACACCTATGGTATGAAAATAATTCTGGTAAACTTTCTTGTCAAACTAAAGATAAACACTTTGTAGCTGGAGACTGGAAACATGAATGGTATGATCGTCCAGAAGATGCAATCAAGTTAGCAATACAAATTCAAGAAAGCAAACCCTATAATGAAAATAAATTAATAGAAATTGCTATACAATATGCCAGAAAAGCAGCAGATAAACAAGTAAAGAAGTTAGTTGAAGAACAGTTAGAAAACGAAGAAATACCACCAAAATTATTAAATTGAAAGGATAATATGGGTATTGGATTTAGTGCAATATGGAATGGTCCAAGTTTCTTGGAGAGAAAACCATCAGCTCTCAGAATGGCCGCAAGAGATGGCCTAGCAAGAAAGAAACGTGATAAGTCAGGAAAACTAAAGGCAAGAGAACATTTTGCCAAAGATTGGGATAAAGACTTATGGGATTAAATTCCCAGAAAGGAGGGTTTTTTGAGAGGAAAACTTTTCACTCATTGGATGAGGATAGAAGTATTCGTTTTAATAATTTTCTTATATTTTATTATCTATTTAATCTGGTAATTATTTTTATCATACTTCTTTTTTTATTGCTATCAACATAGTATTTATACATTTGCGTTTTTGACATTATGAGATATATTTTTGGTACATTTGTATTATATTGTATAGGATGGTTAGGCGGTGATGTTTTGATATCTGCTCTCTGGATAGGAGCAGCTTATGGATTTATAGACTTTATGCAACGATGAAAGTATTAATTTTTGGATTATCAGGTTCAGGTAAAACGACATTAGCAAAAGAACTTGCATATCATTTTCAATTACCACATTATAATGCCGATACGATACGAGAATTACACAATGATTGGGACTTTAGTGAGTCAGCCAGATATAGATCGGCACGTAGAATGGCTAAGTTTGAATTTGGTATTCTAGATTTCATTTGTCCATTAGAAGGCTTACGAGCATCACTAAACCCAGATTATTGTATTTGGATGGATACAATTCGTGAATGTAAATTTGAAGACACTAATCAAATGTTTGAGAAACCAAATTTGTGGAGAGCTACAGAGTCATCTAGTAATATAAGAATAACGAGTTGGGAAGAAATTGAAACCTTATGGCTCGCTATGGAAGACTTTAAACCTGGAATTAAAGGCATAAGTTCATTTTTACAAGAATGTAATAATTTTATATCAGTCAACAAATAAAGGATATTAATGAAAGCAACGGTATTTAGTACAACGAAATGTGTTTGGTGTGATAGAGTAACAGTAATGTTAAAAGACGCTAAAATAGAAGTAAATAAAATTGATATTACGGAAAGCCAAGACAATTTTAAACAGATGAAGGCTTGTGTAGGGAAAACAAAAATGAATACTGTTCCCCAAGTAGTTATTGATGATGAATATATCGGTGGATATACAGAAGTAGAAAGATTTATAAATCACTTATAGAAAAAGAAATGGGAACAGGAATAATAGAAGCGTGGTTATGGAAAAATATAATTTATATTCTATGGATCAATGCTGTCATACAACATTGGGGACAACCTCATGGGTTTTAATTTTTTTACTACTTACATCTTGTGCCTATCGTACAGAAATACGTTGTCCGTCTGGTTTAACTATGAAGCAAGTAGATAAAAAGTGTGATTTTATTCAGCATGGAAGTACAAGTAAATGGATATTAAAAGAAGAATATAAAAAAGAATAAGGACCTAAGCATTCTGAGTAAGTGGTAGGAGTGGTCAGAGGTAGAGGAAAGCTTCGTTGAGTGGACTTCTAGGGTAACTTCCCCTTCAATGACTCTGAGGTAAGAATGTTATGTGAGTGAGTTGCAATTAAGTCCCTGTCATTTCAGAGATGATATTCAATTGCACAGACAAGAGCGGTGATGACGATTCGTGAGAAGTTCGCAGACCTAAGGTTTTTGCTGTCGAAGGCTAAGGACAAACTCATGGTTCCTCTCACTATAAGAAAAGGTAAAAATGGCAAGAAAAGTTCTTAAAGAAGTTATGTTTGAAGAAGAAGAGTTTGAAACATGTGTTAGCTGTGGAAAACTAACAAACGTAAAGAAGACGGACGATGTTACATTTCGTTCTGGATACATAGAAGGAGCAGGACAATTATGTTTATCCTGTAGTCAAATCAAAAAAGAATGGGTAAAACATGGATAAAGCGATAACAACATACATTTCAGTACTCAAGGCTGAGATAGCACATTTGAAAACATTACTTGAGCCACACGATACAGGGCATATTCATACTACAATATCTACATTAGAACATCGTGTTAAAGAGTTAGAAGGTGGTAATAGAAGATAAATCTATAGAAATTGCTGGTAATAGACTAGTATGGAGACACATACAAAAAGAGAACCAAAGGATGAT
>Ga0315318_10001066_pt1 | contig 11886 bp, 10 predicted proteins | sample M1200m3416metaG_FD_203703 | JGI IMG/M metagenome (GOLD analysis project Ga0315318, IMG submission 203703) | Ammonia-oxidizing marine archaeal communities from Monterey Bay, California, United States - M1 200m 3416 | ecosystem: Environmental > Aquatic > Marine > Coastal | place: USA: California... | reverse complement strand
AATCTCGGCACTGGAGAGGATCTGGGGGCCCGGAGCAAGCGAGATGGGCACTCTAGGGACGATTCCCTATCCCTCGGGGGAATACACCCTCACGGCCACCTTCACAGGTAGCTCCACCTTCCTGAGAGTGAGGATAGCTGGCGGAATCACCCAGTCATGGAGCCTCTAGAGGTATTCCATAAGGCGGTCGGACCCCCCAACGAAGATCGGGGCGTCTCCACGCATGTCGAACACCACGGGGACGGTCCTGTGACCAGTCTCCATGACCACGTCCTTCCTCAGTCCCGAGAAGTTGTCCAGATTCACTTCCATGTAGGTGAGTCCCTTGGAATCTAGAGTCCTGAACGCCCGTGTGCAGTAAGGGCAGATCGTTTGGGTGAAGACGAGGAAGTCCTCATCGACACTCTCGATGATATCATGCAGCTGTGACAGTGTCGCCGCCTCCTTCCTCGTCCCACCAAGCGGATTCTCCCAAATCGGCATCCATGATTACTGCATCCATGACTCCTTCATCTGTGGATTTCTTCTCCAGCACCCTATCGCACTCCTCTGGGTCAATGAACACCAGAAGTACCACTGTTACTAGGGTCAGTGCCCCACCCAGGTAAAGTGCCGATACGTAGTCTATGTAGAGCAGTAACTCACCTGTCATTAGGAGGGTGATGACGCCTGACAAGTTGAACATCGACATGTAAGCAGTGAACTGGGTCCCGCCTGCCTTGCTGTAAGTCAGCCTCATGCATATCGAGATTACACTGATCCAGGCTATTCCAAAGATGAATGCCCGGAGGCACAGATAGGCGGTCATCAGAGTCGTGTTTGACCACCAGGGCTCTATCATTGCTAATCCGGAGGTAGTAATCGCAGCTAAGATCCAACCCACCATGGCGACTTCCCTAATTCCGTATTTGTCACCCAGGAATCCGCCAAGTAACTGACCACCAATCGTGAAGACAATTACCCATCCCCCCATCAGCTTGACGTATTCTGTAGAGGTCCATCCAGCCCTATTGATGAAAACATCGCCCATAATGGGGTCTACGAATACGTAGAGCTCAGTAAGAAGACACAGGAATATCAGCAAGAAGGATGATTTGAGGGAGAAACCCTTCACGATGTTGTACGCGGTTTCCGCCGGTCCCCTCATGAAGTCGAGGGTGGATAGTTCGCCGTCATCAGATAGTGATTTACTGGGTCCATCGAGAAGAAGCGACAAAGGCCGAGGAAGCAACCAAGTCAGAATTAGCAGTGGAACTGAGAACAGGTTTGAAATGTGAGGGAGGGACAATCCCAACTTTCCTAAAAGTAACAACGAGGCGAACAGCAGCAGGCCTATTTTCCCGCCTTTGTAGAAGGACTTGGAAGAGTCGATTAGGCTATCGCTTTGGCCCACCTCCCCCATTACCCACAGGGCCATTGAAATCAGGAGGATGATTAATGACGTCCACAAAACTGTAGCTGGGACGGAGATGTTCTTGGAGCGGAGATTGTCCGCGACCCACTTGGCTGTACTGAACTTGCCGTCATCCCCTTCCCATGGGGGGACTGTTACCTCGATCTCCCCTGATTCCTCTTCAGAGACCAAGGGAGTGCCACTGGAGTCGTACTTCCCCCATGGGAATAGACGATCCCCTGGCCTCTCCCTCAGGAATAGGGGGAGGGCCATGATTATCAGGAGCATAGGCAGTTGAATCAGTATCGCTGACTTGATTCCGAATTCGGCTACCAAAGATCCGAGGCCCGCCCCGCTGGCGATAATTCCGACCCTCTTCGCTGCGAACATGAATCCGTTGGCCTTCGCGACCTCGTCTGGCTGCAGAATGTCCACAGCTAGGGCATCCACGCTAACGTCCTGGAGGGATGAGAACAGGTTGTGAACGAACAGAATGAGGGTTACCGTCTCAATGGATGCTGCCAAATTGGGAATGAACAAAAGGACACCGAGAGTGACGGCCATCCCAGTCTGCGCGAATAATATCCATGGCCTCCGTAGTCCGTATGATGGGGCCTGAACGCTATCCACTATCGGGCCGTAAAGGAACTTGAATGTCCAAGGAAGGGCGATTACCGCCCACATTGTTGCAACTTCAGCCGGACCATACCCACTCACGTACAGGTAGGCAGGGAAAACCACTGCTGTGAAACCGGCTGGCAGCCCCTGTGCGGTGTAAAGGATGGAGAGGGAGATGTATCTCCTGAACTGATTCTCAACCAGTGACTCCCCGTCATGCCAAGCATCCCAAGAAGACTTGAGGGCGCCACCTATGGCGCCGGGAAATGCAACCCAACTTCTGGGATGAAGGGCAGTAATCAAGGCTGTCGAGAAGGTGGCGACATTGAACAAGTGCGAGAATGTCGCTTTGAGATCGGCCCAATTGAATTTCCTATCCCACCTTTCTCGGATGGCAACAAAGACTAGCAGAGTTGAAACGAGCGTGAATGGGACAATGAAGACCATTGAGTTTAGAGTTGTTAGATCGCCGTCCAGAGCTCCCGAGGATTGCTCATCGATCAGTATTACCCTCCTAGAGTCGATAGGGGAGATGCTGTCATCGGAGAAAACTAGTCTAGCGTAAATTGTGGAGTTACCGGATTCTACATGAGGATCCAACTTCACCCTCCAGTTGCTCCAGTCGCCACTAAGGTCAGCCGCTCCCTTCCATTCCCCCCCACCCACTCGGACCTCGACAATCCCCGTTCCGGGTGGCACTCCTGACGCTGTTCCCGAGATGTATGACTCGTTTCCTATCTGTTGCAGGGTTTCGACGTCCATACTCACGTTCAGCGACCTGTCGATGCTTCCTGCAGCCTCAACGAAGGCCAGTGGATCCGCCTGCCCATAGCCGAACTCGTTGTCCGGCCGAGTCTCTAGGATGCTGCAGTCGTTGAAGCCGGGATCATCCAGAAGCTGCAAGTCCCTCTCGATTGAGTGGGCCGAGATGATTTCCTTGAACTCGGTTGGGGTCAGGTCCGGGTTTGCCTCGACCATGAGTGCCGCGATTCCGGCCATCAAGGGAGTGGCCATGCTAGTCCCAGACTTGCTAGTGTAGCCGTCGCTAGTCGCAGCGTCGGGAGCCATGATGTTTGATCCGATTGCGGCTACATCGGGCTTCACCCTCAAGTCGGAGGTATACCCCCTGCTGCTGTAGATTGCAAGTTTGAGATCCTTGTCCAAACTTGCTACGGTTACGGGCAGCCTTGCATCTCCAGGGCTATCTATGGTATTGCACCCGGCAACGGTCAGTCCTCCGAACTCGTTGCCTGCGGAGAGTGTGGTGATGATCCCGGCATCAACGACCATGTCCATCTGGCGGCTCCATGCAGAGCTTCCATCGTTGTCAAAATGTACCTCGAATTGCTGCTCCCCCAGGGAAGAGGTCACTATGTCGATTCCATATTTCTCCTTGTTGTCAATTGCCCATTGGGCCCCTTGTATCACGTCCTCGATGTCCCCATCGCAGCATGCCAGGATATTGATCAGATGAGCTCCTGGAGCTGCTCCCACGTACCTGAGTCCGGTTCCCGGGTCAGTCTGTCCGCCGCCGGTCCCTGCCGCTATTCCTGCAACGTGGCTTCCGTGTGTGCCTGAGTCGTATGATGTGGATGGGTCTTGCTCCTCATTTGTGATGACGGCATCGAAGAATGCGATGATCTTGGGATCGCAGTCCGAGGGAAGTGGGTCGGGGTCCGGATCGAATGGGTCCGGGGGGTCGTCGATGCATGTGAGGGGGTCATCGTCCATATCGTTGAGCCCCTCGTGGTCCCCACGGACTCCCGTATCCAGAACGGCAATCACAGAGCCGGTGCCATCAAGACCGATTTCTTTCCATACAGTGTCCACCCCCATGTTGGGAACTGCCTCGTGCATGTTAGTCTCAGCGAGACCAAGGTCCTCTACCATCACGACGCCATTGAGTGATCTGATGCCCCCTTCGTCGATTATTTTCGATATGGGGGATGTTCCAGAGACCGTGTCCAGGTATCCGTATCTGAAGGTCACTTCCATCCCAAGTGACTCTAGGGCTGAGATATCGGCATCTGTTGGGTGGTGATCATAGTCCACGAAAACCCTTGCACTTCCCTCTGGAGCTCTCTTCCACCAGTCCCTCTGGGTTTGCTCGGGTTGTTCTATCAACCATTCCAATCTGTCGTCGAGGGAGTTAGAGTCCTTGTCTCGGCTCCAATGAGTCCACCAGCTCCAGTGGATGTCAGACTCTACGCTAGGGACCCAATCGCCATTAGCATCGAAACCACCGTGTGGTGATGGCTCAACAGAGATTGAAGAGGCTGCTAGTGGTGCGATTAGGACCAAAAGTGCCAGAGGAACGAACATGGAACGGCGGTCGCCCATGGATACTCGGGCAAATGGTCATGTTTGAGAGTTCGGACTGGAATATTCACCCATGCAGAAGAACGCCTTTGTCCTCGAAATCCCACTCAATAATCTCCCAGTCCGCGTTCTCAATAGTCCGAGTAACGTCTTCCATACCGGTTGGGGAGCACAGGATTGCCGAACACCCCCCTCCTCCGGCCCCCAATGCCTTCCAAGCTACAGCGGAGCCTCTTCCGATGAGGGATTCTACAACATCTCGGAAAGGATCATGGATTGCCTTATCGATCAAATCCACTCCCTCGCATATCTCCCTCAGTGAAGAGACCACCATGTCCCGACGATCTTGCTGGAGGCCATTCGCCATCACTCTGGCGGCACCCCTAATCCTATGCAGGCCACTGATGACTTCCGCATCCCCATCTGAGTACCTCGACCATACTGATTCTTGCATTTCTCCGGAATTCCTACTCTTCCCTGAGAATGAGATTATCAGATGCTTCTTCAGCCAATTCATCGATGATTTCATTGGCTCGAATGGCATTCTCTCGACCGAGTTGCCGATGAACAGCAGATGGTTGAAGCCACCTATGGCTGATGCCCACTGATCTTGTCTTCCACAATAATTTCCCCCCTGGGATTCGAGGGCAAAGGCTTCCTCAGCGAGTTTTTCCGGATATTCTAGTTGGTCAGGGGAGATAAGCGCTGACAAGGCCACATTCATGGCAGAACTGGTCCCCAATCCAGAGCCTCTGGGAACTGGGAATTCGAATTCTGCCTTTCTGATGGCTGGAACTGAAGCGGACCGAGCAATCACTCTGAGATTAATTGCGAAGTTAACGACCTCTCCGCCAAAGTCGCTGGGATATGGCCCTACATCGGTCCAACCCCCAGCAAGGTCGACCCGGACAGGTGCTGAAGACTCCGTCGCCCCTGCCATTGTGCCAGTGGGGATTGCACTAAGACATCATTTTTTCTAGACCGAAAGTATCGGGTATCAATGGCCCCTCCGCTGGACATGGATGACGGAGTTGCTAGGGCGATTTCCGCATTCGAGTCTGGAAATCCAGTAATGATCTTTGACTCTGATTTCAGAGAGAAGGAGACAGATCTGCTTTGGCCCGCAACCGCAGCGACACCCGAGGTGATAAGGAGGCTGAGAAAAGACTGTGGCGGTCTTCTTTTCCTAGCAATAGGGGATGAAATTGGAGAGATGTTTGGACTCCCTTGGCTTCAGGACATCCATTCCCATGATGCTCTTATTGAGGAGAACCCGGTGCTGGAGCATCTAGTCACAAATGATCTTCAGTATGATTCGAGATCCGCCTTCACTCTTTCACTCAACCATAGAGAAACGTATACTGGAATTACCGACAGAGATAGATCCCTTACGACAAGAAGGTTTGGGGAATTATCCGGAGAACTGTTGCGAAAGGGTGCCGGGGGAGATTCCGCACTTTTCGAATTGGGAGGAGAGTTCAGGACTCCCGGACATATCCCAGTATGCAGGGAGTCACCTGGAGGCCTTAAGACGAGGCAGGGGCATACCGAACTAGCCGTTTCAATAGCCAGATTGGCTGGATTAGTCCCATGCACTATTGGTGCCGAGATGCTGGAATCAGATGGAGATGGGGCTTTGCCCTTAGAAGGGGCTAGGGAATATGCAGCGAGGCATGGAATTCCGATGATTACTGGAGAACAAATTTCTGCTACTTTCGATGAAAAGGATTAGGCGAAGATATCAACGGGGTCTCTATTGATGGTCAGGGTAATGGCGGTTGGAATCTTCGACATCCTGCATGCAGGGCATTTGCACTATGTTGAGCAAGCAAAATCTCTTGGTGACGAGCTAATTGTCGTCATTGCTCATGATGAAACTGTACGAAAGCAGAAGCATGAGCCAGTCACTGGTCAAGAGCTGAGAAGGAGGATGGTAGAGGGACTGAAGCCAGTCGACAAGGCAATAGTGGGAAATCCGCCCGGGGTGCCGATATTCGAGATATTGGAGGAAGTTCGCCCCAATCTGATAGCCTTGGGATATGACCAGAAGCATTCTATCGATGCGATAAGGGCTGGGCTGGATATGCATGGGTTCGAAGATGTCGAGATTACACGAGTCGAAGGACTGTCGGACGACCTAGATGGGACTAGGAAGATAATTGCAAGAATCCTAGACCTATGGCCCGGCACAGAAGGGGGACCCTACGAGGAGGACTGAACATGTATACGGGAATTATAGCGGGAACTGCACCAATTCTGAATATTATCAAAGGTGCCTCCATCCGAACATTATCAGTAGATTTGAGTGGTTTCGATGAGGGTTTAGAAATCGGGGCGAGTGTTTCCCTGGACGGTGTTTGCATGACTGTAGTGGGAATAGAGTCAGGAAGAGTAGATTTTGATGCGATTTCGGAAACTCTGGAGAGAACAACCCTATCTGACAGATCTGCTGGTGATTTCCTCAATGTAGAGAGATCGATGAGACTTGGTGACGAATTGGGCGGTCATATCCTCTCTGGCCACGTAATGACAACCGCTGAAATATTGGAGTTTGGAATGGTTGGCGAAGGGGTGAATCTCAGAATATCAATACCTGATGACTGCGGGGCTTTCATTCTGGAAAAAGGATTCATCGCCATGGATGGAATGTCCCTTACTGTGGGGGAATGCGATGAAGAAAGTTTCAGTTTGCACATCATCCCCGAGACACTCAGAATTACCACTATCGAGAGAAAGGTCGTCGGAGATAGAGTAAACATTGAGATAGACTCGAGAACGCAAGCCATTGTGGAGACAATGCTCAGGATGGGCAAATCATGAATCTGGGAATTGTTTGTGGCTCATTTCATCGGGATGAAGTGGAGAGGATGCTGGAATTCGCTAAGGATGAGGCGGTTTCCAAGAATTGGTTTGTTCATGATGTTGTTTGGGTCCCCGGTTCCATGGAGGCTCCACTTGCTCTGGATAGGTTGCTACAGAAAGAAGAAATCCAGGGGGCTATCGTTTTGGGAATTATCGAGCGTGGTGAGACGGACCATGGGCTAGTAATGGGGCATTCTGTGACCATGTCGGTAATAGAATTGCAAATCAAGTACAACAAACCCATTGGACTAGGCATAATTGGCCCGGGGGCAGAGCCTGAGCACATCGAGCCTAGGCTAGAGCCACATGCTAGGTCCGCTGTCGGTGCAGTCGCTGCGATGTCTAGTGAGTAGGGGTTACTCGCCGGGAAGACGCATTGACGGCAACTCCGTTGACGTGGCTTCTTCCATTCCCTCGACGGTGATCAGTGGGGTTAGCTTACCGTTGAAGACTCCTGAAGCGCCCACGTGAAGAGAGAACTTCACTGCCATAGCCTCTGGGATATCGGCAATCATCATGAAATCCATCTCGCCAAATGACCAATAGTAGGATTCCAGGGACCCGCCCATAGCTTCCACTATTCTCACAGCTTCTTCCTTTCTCGCCTTGCCCCCGTCCTTTAGCAGGCCAGCGGCACCTTCCTTAGTGTAGTTTCCAGAATACATGTATTTGGGCATGATTTACCCAATTGGGAGTATTATATTACGATTTTCTTTCTAATTTATCATCAATTCGGGAAGCCGGATGACTGTCAAGATTCAAGGGATGCCTAACGCCTCGGTGCTCCATGGGCGAGGATGTAAGGAGCGTCATCATTGTTGGCTCGGGCCCTGCAGGTTACACTGCGGGGCTATACGCGGCTAGAGCATTGCTGAATCCATTGATGTTCGCCGGATATATGTCAGGGGGGCAGCTGATGCTCACGTCGGATGTTGAAAACTTCCCAGGCTATCCAAAGGGAATTGGGGGTCCTGAAATGATGATTGATATGAGGGAACAGGCCGAACGGTTCGGGCTGGAGGTCCAGGACAAGAATGTGGAAAGGGTCGATCTATCGCAACGCCCCTTCGGCGTCTGGGTAGAGGGAGAAGAGTTCAGGGCAGAGTCACTGATTATTTGCACCGGTGCAGAAGCAATTTGGCTTGGTGCAGAGGGAGAGGATGAGCAGAAAGGTCGGGGGATTTCGACATGTGCCACTTGTGACGGTGCTTTCTTCAGGGACGAGGAAATTATCGTTGTTGGAGGAGGGGATTCAGCAATGGAGGAGGCAATTTTCCTGACTAGGTTTGCTAGCAAGGTTACTGTCATCCACAGGAGAGATGTTTTCAAGGCGTCTAAGGTGATGTACGAGAGAGTCAAATCCCATCCGAAAATTGAGATCAAGGCATTCAGACGAGTGAAGAAATGGATTGCTGATGAGCAAGGCCTTACTGGTGCTGTCCTAGAAGATCCACGAGATGGGTCTGAGGAGGAGATCGGTTGCACGGGGGCATTTATCGCAATTGGGCACACGCCAATTACCAATTTCCTCGAGGATCAGTTGGAAACTGACTCAGAAGGATACATCATTCACAAAGAGAACACAATGACGACAGTCCCGGGAGTATTTGCTGCCGGAGATGTAGTAGACAAAAGATATCGTCAAGCCATTACGGCCGCTGGAATGGGATGCCAGGCGGCAATAGATGCAGAAAAGTGGCTGGAAGAGCAAGTTTGAGGACCGAAGGTACCTTGATTGGGCCCCCTTTCTCGGATGACAATGGCAGGTCGTCTTAGTCAGGAACAGATAGAGAGGTATGCGAGGCATCTGGTACTCCCTAGAGTGGGAGTTGAGGGGCAGGAGCAATTACTCGGTTCATCGGTGCTTGTGGTGGGAGCAGGGGGTCTGGGCTCTCCTGCATTGATGTATCTGGCAGCGGCCGGAGTAGGAAAAATTGGCATAATCGATAATGACACAGTTAGTGCATCCAATTTACAGAGGCAGATCATCCACAATAGTGAATTGATTGGCAAATCTAAGGTCGAATCTGCTTCAAAATGGATTTCAGGACTGAATCCTGACGTCGATGTTGTAAAGATGAGCGAAAGACTGACTCATGATAATTCGATGAAAATTTTGGAAGATTATGATGTAATTATTGATGGGACGGACAATTTCCAATCTCGTTATCTGATTGGAGACACTTGTGAAATCCTTGGTAAACCATGGGTTTTCGGAAGCATCCATAGATTCGAGGGCCAAGTCTCTACATTCAACCTCAATGATGGACCAAATTATCGAGACCTGTTTCCCACCCCGCCGCCTCCGGAATTGGCACCAAATTGCTCGGAAGCCGGCGTATTAGGGGTCCTACCGGGAATTGTAGGGGCAATTCAGGCAACAGAGGCCATCAAGGTCATCTTGGGCATAGGAGAATGTCTGAGTGGGAAACTGCTAGCTATCGATACTTTGTCGATGGAGATGCGGTCACTCTCATTCTCTAAGAATCCAGAAAGGGAGAGGATCACCAATCTAGGGGAGTTTCCCGAACGAGATTTCGAAGAAATTGGTGCAAAGGAATTTTCTGAAAAAAGACTAGGGGGTTGGAAACCATTCCTCCTAGATGTGAGGAGGGCCCATGAGGAGGTGATTGCTTCGATTGAAGGGACGGATGCACGAATAATGCATCTTGAGATCCCGTCAAGAGTAGAAGAAATACCGTCAGAGATGGATATTGTCGTGTATTGCAGAGGTGGTCAAAGATCAGCTGCTGTAGCCAGATTTATCATAGAATCTGATTTGAATGTTGGACGGGTTTTCAACTTGGCTGGGGGTATACTTTCCTGGTCCGATAATGTAGATTCGAATATAACTAAATATTAATGTGGTATTATTAATTTTAATATACTGTTTTAATGTGGTATTTAATCAATAATTATAACATTATGATGATTTATTTAAATAAATGTGGTATTTTTACTCTTAGTTCATTGTTTTAATATGGTTAAATTGTGAAATATAGTAAATATTATATCGGAAATACCACATTTAACTAATAATTGTGGTAAAATAGTCATAAATATGGCGAATATTGTTGTACTATACCTATTCGGGCATTCATGGTATTGGCGAGAATAGGGATTTGGAAGTGCCCTGAATGCAGCCTTCACCAAATTTGGAAGACGAGGTCGCACAGTGCCAATAAATTAGATAGGAAATGCTCTAACTGCGGGAAAAGAGCTAGGACGACACTTGATAGATCCTCATCGGGAAAGGGCAGGACAAGGAGTATACAGATCTGGGAAAGAGACTCGCGTGCGGGGATAAGGAAACTCGAAGAAGAGGTGGGCAGAAGGAACGACGAGAGTTCTCGGAGTGAGGGAACCCCCTTGGATGACTCCTTTGGGCATGATGATCCTCAGTCTTTATTGCCAATAATCTGGGGTGCAGGATGGAAGCCCGATTTCTCCTTGGAATTCCCACGAAGGATTGAGTCTGAAATTGTCAGAGGCGCGTTATTGGAATTTATCGCAGAAAGGCATGACGGACACCTGAATATAGTATCTGATTGCTGGGGGAATCTAAATTTTCCCAATAGAATGGATGGGAGTAGCTTCCACGAGTTCTCTGGGTTGCTGGTTTCTGAGTTAGAGAGAGTTCTATCAGAACGTCTACTTGGCCCAAATCTCTCATCCTTGAGTGAATCCGAAATCATTCCTAGAAGGAAAGGTGAGATGTTCCTAGGAAGGAGAATGGTGAGATTCCTGGTGGATGTAACCCTTTGTCTTAGGAGGATTGCTCACTATTATTCGGTAACTGTGGAAGATAGGTTGCAGTGGCAAAGAAGGATGATTAGAACAAGGTTGGTCGATGAAGAACTGAAGGATCTATCCACATCTGGATTACCAACTCCTGATGGGGAGAGGTTCGGAGGAAAGGGTTTCAGATCAACTTGGCAAGAGGGAGTGGTGGCGTGTGCAACTGCGATGAAGCGAGCAGTCGACATCCCCCCTGATGAGCGACAAAATGCGGATATTGTAGCACCGATGATTCGAGACATGGGCCTTGCTCTGGCCATGGGGCAGACGCCAATTGAGGTCCTAGCAGCACAAATGGGGAAGGCAGATTCTTACATGGATGGGGGGATAGAAGGCAGTGGTGGCCGTGACCTACACATTGGTAACTGGGAGAAGGGAGTCCTCCCCCCGACGGCCCCCTTGCCGATAGCGAGTGCTACTACAACTGGCGTGGCACTGGCAGCAAAACATCTGGGTGTGAAGAGATTTCACCTAGCTCCCGTTGGGGAGGGGTGCAGCAGTAGTGGGGAGTTCTGGGAAGCGATGAATTTCGCAGGGGTTCGTGGCCTACCAATTTGCTTTATGATTCAGAATAACCAAATTGCTCTGGACACATTCAACTCTGCACAATCGGGAGCTGAAACTTTCGGCGACAAAGGGCACGCCATGGGAATACCCTCTTGGACCATTGATGGATCCGACCCGGCAATGTTCTATGCATCTTCTGCTGTTGCTAGAGAGTTCGCCATTGCTGATTGTGGAGCAACCCTGATTCATGTTGAAACAATGAGGGGTTGCGGGCATGCTCACCATCATGACGACCTTTACCTCGGAGCTGCAAGTGGAAACCCCCCAGGTTATGTCGATCGTGAGTTGCTTAGATACTGGACCGAAAAAGATCCACTCTCAAATCATAG
>Ga0315318_10001065_pt1 | contig 11887 bp, 9 predicted proteins | sample M1200m3416metaG_FD_203703 | JGI IMG/M metagenome (GOLD analysis project Ga0315318, IMG submission 203703) | Ammonia-oxidizing marine archaeal communities from Monterey Bay, California, United States - M1 200m 3416 | ecosystem: Environmental > Aquatic > Marine > Coastal | place: USA: California... | reverse complement strand
GCCTAGAATGATTACTATGTATTAATACTTTTTTCTTTTCCATCAATAATATGAAGACTCGTCATCGATGACCTTATCATCTTCCTTGTCGTCGCTTTTTTGTTTTTTGTCTTTTCCCGAAGAAGGAACTTTGGGAAAGGAGTCTATGTCCAGAAATAAATCATCATTTTTCTGATCCTTTACGTCATCCTTGGAGATTTCTCGGAAAGAATCTACAGAAACTGGCGAATCTATGTAATCAAAGTAGATAGACAGAAACCTTTTGAAATAATGAAGCATGTTTTGGCATTCACCGGGGGACAAAGGTATCTTTATGGGGCTAAAACTGCCCTTCTTCAAGGACAATCCAAAGCTTGGAAGTATATCCCCAGAGGGTTCCTGCTGTTTTGTAGAGGGATTATACTTGGAAGACCTAGAGGGTTGATCCCATGGTGAAAAATTCAATGTGGTAGAACTGTCATTAAAGGTATGAAAAGCGCTGAACTCATGTCGGTTTTCAATTGAAGAAATAATACTTCCACATTCAATATGATTAATTTTCATATTAACCGTATGTTCGGGTTGGTCTTTGTTCCCGGCGAAGGATGCTTTTTTATTATTCCAACTGAACTGCCTGATCATATTGATGAACAGAGTCGGTTCCTTGTTCCCGGGATTGGATATGTTTATATTAAGGGCTGACCCTTGATTCTTGCTATTTGGTTTGTAAAATGGTAAAGACATGATTGTATATTTTTAATAGGAATAACCTATTGTAAAATATCAATCGATATCTGTCAAGTCCAATTTGATCAAACCTTTCTTTTTTTTCAAAATCTTTTTCGATAATATATTTTCTATCTTATTTCGAATCAATCTATTTACTGGGCGAGCACCCATTTTCTCAGCGAAAGCTAAATCACTAAGGCGGTTCACAATATCATCCCCAATAACCAATTTGATACCTTTTTTCTTTAATTTTAAAACCAAAGATTTAATATGGGATTTTAAAATGAACTTAATATGATCTTTGGAGAAAGCTTTGAAGACAACCACCCCGTCAATCCTATTGATGAACTCAGGACTAAAAGTGTCTTTTGCCTTTTCGGCAATTTTAGAATCAATATTAGACTTATTATTAGAAAATCCTATGGAAGTTTCTTTGTCGAATAAATTAGCCCCCAAGTTTCCCGTCATTATTATGATGCAATTCTTAAAATCAGCAACCCTGCCCAGCCCGTCGGTGATCCGCCCTTCCTCTAAAACCTGTAAAAGAGTATGAATAACGGATGGGTGAGCTTTTTCTATTTCATCTAATAAAAGAACAGAATAAGGATTTTTTCTAATTTTTTCAGTCAATTGTCCTCCTTCTTCGTATCCCACATAACCCGGAGACGCTCCAATCAATCTAGATGTATTCGCTTTTTCGGAATACTCACTCATATCTACATGGATAAGATTCTTTTCGCTACCGAAGAATAATTTAGCCAAAGCTTTGGCCGAGAAAGTTTTGCCAGTGCCTGTTTCTCCTAGCAAGAGAAACGATCCTATTGGCTTGAAGTCATCCTTTAAGCCGCTTTTCGCTCTCAAAATCGATTTGCATATAGTAGAGACGGCCTCTTCTTGGAATAAAATAACCTTATTGAGAGATTTTTCTAATTTAAGAAGCATCTCCGACTCTTTTTGTGAAATATTATTAACAGGCACTCCTGTTTTGGACGAAACCACATCATGTATATCTTTTTGCGTCACATAAAAAGATTTTGAGAGCAAATCTTCCGACCAATCATTTAATATTTTCTCATACTTAATTAGCAAGCCCTCTCTTTTTCTCTTTATTTGGGGATCAATTATTTCACTTTCGCCTTCTCGAACCAAAACTGCAATTTGATCTTCAATGACCAAGGCTTCAGGAGGCTTTACCAAATTTCTCATTTTTACTCTAGCCCCGGCTTGATCTAAAATATCAATAGCCTTATCCGGCAAGTACTTGTCATTCATATACTTAATGGACAAATCGACAGCCAATTTAAATATATTTTTTCTATATTTTACATGGTGAAACTCCTCGTATTTAGGAGCTACCCCTTCTAGTATTTTTATGGCCTCGGTCCCAGAAGGCTCCTCAACATTAACCTCCTGAAATCTTCGATCCAAGGCCCCGTCTTTCATTATAGACCTAGAATATTCTTTCGGAGTTGTCGCCCCAATACATCTAATATCGCCTCGGGCCAAAGCAGGCTTTAGTATATTCGCTGCATCCATGCTCCCTTCGGCACTCCCGGCCCCTATGAGAGTATGTATCTCATCTATAAACAGAACTACATTAGAGGAGGACTTCGCTTCTTCTATCACTTGCTTCAGTCTTTGTTCGAATTGGCCTCTGTATTTTGTACCTGCTATCATCGAGGCCAGATCCACTTCATAAATAACCTTGGAACAAAGCAAATCAGAAGCTTTATTGTTGACTATTCTCTCTGCGAGCCCTTCAACTAAACTCGTTTTGCCCGTTCCAGGGAGGCCGATTAGTATGGGGTTGTTCTTATTTCTTCTGCATAAAATTTCAGAAATCTTTTCAAGCTCCCCCTCCTTGCAGATAACTTTGTCGAATTTTCCTTCAGAAGCTAAAATATTATAATTCTTAGCAAATTTCTGAAGAGCCGAACCCCTCTCTGACCTTTTGGGCCTGCCTTGATTGGAATTAAAGGACTCTTCCTGAGTGGGTTCATCTATAGGTGCGGGTGTCGATGGCAATAGGTGAGAGTAATCTCCTCCTATCAAAAATATTTTTAAAAATTCAGAAACATTATCGCAATCCACGCCTAATTCATCGAAATATTTACGAAGGGGAGAGCTCTTGTCTACCAGCATTATAAAGAAAATGTGCTCCAGTCCTACATAGCCATGATTTAACTCATTGGCAAAATCATTTGACTTATTCAATATTAATTGAAAGTCCTTGGAGTACTTTGCTGTCTGAACCTGAACCTCAGAGTCATCATAGCTGGGATCTAATATAAGATGGTCTAAAACGAACTCTTTAAAATCATTTATATCAATATTAATTCTTGAAAATATTTCTAATATAGCAGTTTGGTCTGTATCCAAAACAGATATAAGTAAATGATCTAGACTCACATCCGAAGATTGTAGTTGAATAGCCTTCTGTTTCGCTAACTTAATGACCTCCTTAGCTCTAGGAGTGAAATTTGGCTTTGTTGACATCATAAATAATTACACTATTTTATATCTGATAATTTCATATAGATTTTTTCGTCCACAACAGAAAGCTTATCCAGGAACAAAATATCATCCCCTTTTTGCCCGGTGATAACCACTATGTTATCCTTTTTAGGGGTCTTCCCTCCATTGTTTGTATATTTGGATAAAGCTTTTTCTCTGTTGTCCATCATCATTGCATCATAAGTACCGTACTCATCCGATATGGTCATCTTGATATAGGGGATATCTTTTTTGCTTTTCCGCTTGATACAGTCCTCTATGACTCCGATAAATTTCCCCCTTTCTTTTAGCTCTAAATCAAAAAAATGAATAGAATTATTTAGACTTTCATTTTCACCAAACGAATCTTTTAATTCCGTGCTATAACTAAACCCCAACAACTTTCTTTCAAAATACCAATTGGCAAATTTTTCATAACTTTTATTCCTGTCATAAATTTCTTTATAAGGGTAGTATTTCTTTTTAAATGTTTCAAGCCTACTCTCTGTGAAGATTAACCTTCCGTCGTCGGCAATTAATGATTCTTTTATGCATGCATTAATAGTATTTAAGCAATCATACTCAAATCTTTCCCCGAGTTCTATGAAGTTTCTTTTCTCTCTGTCTGTTAATATATTAAAAGATTGAGCTTCCAAAACTAATCTAGATCTTTTTGATTTAAAATCAGATAATGCACCAGCCTGTATTAAAGAAGAAAGGATTCCTATGTTAAGTCCTGCTTGCTTAGCGGAAATGAAAATTTCATATTTATTTGTGCTTTCAGAACTTCTGAATGAACGAAGGGCGTTTAATGACTTCTCGCTAATCCCCTTAACACTGTTAAGACCGAACCTTATGTCGCTTCCGGAAAGAGAAAAGCCCATTTCTGATTGAATCAAGTCAGGAGGCAAAAGGGTTATGCCAAAAAAGGAAAGCTCTTGGCTAATCTTATTGATTTCCTCTTGAGGAGAGGGTTCGAACTGAGTCATTTCTAGAAGAGACAAAAAGAATTCTTTGGGATGATTAAACTTTAGGTAAGTAGTCCATGCCGCGAGAATGGAATAACAAATCGAATGAGATTTATTAAAAGAATAATTAGCACTATCTTCCGCCACCTTCCATAAAATAGAACCAATATTTTCATCTAGTCCTAAATCTTTTATTTTGTCCTCTATCTTTTCTTTCCATTCTGGCATCTGCGACACCTTCTTTTTGCCGACGATCCTCCTCAACTGTTCCGCTTCATCTAAAGTAAAGCCAACCTTAACGGCCATCTTCATCAATTGCTCTTGGTATAAAGGTATACCCCCTGTATGACTAAGAACATCATCAAAAAAACTATGAACACTTTGAAAGGCTCCCGAAGATACATACCTTTCATAGTAATCCATGAATTCTATAGCCCCGGGCCTCGCTATAGCAACCACGGCACTTAACTGATCGAGATTTCTGGGCTTGATTTTTTTACACACCCTGAAATCTGTATCCGCTTCAATCTGAAAAATTCCATGGCGACTTTTTAAATTTTGCAATGGTTTATAAAGAGAATCCTTTGACAAATCAACATCATAAATATCCATCCCTACATACTTACATGTATTATAAATGACGCTCAAGGTTCTCAGCCCTAGAATATCGAACTTAACCATTAGCTCTGCGACCCAATTCATGTCATAGCCAGTCACTAAAGCCCCTTCCGATGTCTTTTGGACTGGACAAATATCCGAAAGCTTTTCGAAGGATATGGCTATTCCAGATGGATGCACTCCTACGTTTTTATTTAACCCCTGAAGTTTTAAGGCTATTTTGTAAACTTTTTCGTTGGAATCAGCCCATGATCTAAACTTTTCACTTTCTTCGTAAGCCTCTGGCAAGGGAACTACTAACCCAAATTTCTTTGGGATGCTATCGCTTATTTCATTTACTTCTTGTTCGCTCATCCCTCCTACGAGTTTCCCGCACTCTTTTGCGCATAATTTACCACTGAGAGTCGTAAGGGTTAATATCTTTGAGGTTCTTCCCGGATATTTAGACTCAATATATTCAATGACCTTATATCGATGTTCGTAAGCAATGTCATTGTCAACATCAGCCAAAAGACTGCCATCTAAGTAAGAAATTCCATCTTTTTCTACTGTTTTTGCCCTGCTTTTGGATACAAATCTCTCGAAAAATAACTCGTATTTTATTGGATCTACTTGTGTTACTCCTATCAGGAACAAAACAAGCGACCCAGCCGCCGAACCCCTCCCCGGGCCAGTAGGAATACCTTCCTCCCTGCAGAAATTAAGAACATCCCAATTAAGAAGAATATAATCAATAAAACCCAGATTGGAAAGAATTGATAACTCCATGTCGAGCCTGTCAGTATACTCCTGCTTGTTGTGCTTCTCGTTGATTTCATATTTATTTTCTCCGGATACGCATAGAGCCTTAAGGAAGTCCAGATTAGAGACCTCATTAGAAATACCAAGTTTTTTGTAATGCCTCTGCTCTATGACGATCTTAGGCAGTCTAACACCCGGGGGGGAGCATCCTTCATAGGAAGAAAAGTTATTATAAAAAGAGTTTTTTGTCATCAATAGGTTTTCCCATAACGGAAAGGGGGACTATATAATTGATCGGCATCCCTTCCCCGTATTGTTTTTCTATTTTAAATTGATCGAATGATTTTTTTGAAATCGTCCCAAGGATCTCAACAGTATTTTTAAGGCGCAATTGCTCTTTATTTATCCTAACTAATACATAGAGAGAGGGATCTCTAGCTTCGTATTCTGTTTTTTTGATCTTTAGTTCCGGCTCGCCTTTTCCAGTGTAAGTAATCGCTTTTACTTCTACGTTAGGAAAGTCCTCCCCTGGGTCTCTCACGGGATATATGTTTCTGTCTATTTCTTGATTGCTATATTTGGCCCATGCGAGTTCTCCGAGGATACCTATAGTATGAGCGGCATACTCAGACTCGTGGTTGCCTAATCGATAGGAATTCCTGAAAGAAATATCTTTTGCATCATGTCTTTCCCTAGCGAGATCTCTTGCCTCACGCAAGTCATCATCACTGAAGTATATCTCAATCATACTTCAAATGCCCAGATTAATTTCTGAAAAACCTCAAAGTTTTTCTCTATATCGTATAAGGCGTCATGGAGTTTTGAAGGATCGAAGTCTATATCGTAATCCACACACAATTGTTTTAAATTTGTCTTTACTCCTCTTTGTCGGACACCAATCATTCTGTATTGCCATGATAGTAGCTCATCATCTTTATCTAAATTAATTCCCATTTTTATGCCCTTGGCAATGCAATTTGTGTCAACCAAGCGATTCGCATAAGAAAAATCAGAGCCTTTATTTAATAAATGGCGGTTAATATTATGGATGTAAACATCAAATCCTAATAGATTATGACCTACACTCATATATTCTTTATCGTAAAGATATTTTTCAAAAAGTTCAAGAGGTTTTTCTGGGTCAACCGCAAGTTTTTTATACTTGGATTTAGTCCACCCTGTTATTCTGGCTGCTTCTGGAGATACTTCAATATCGTCCCAATACAACCAATAGTTGTGGCGAGATAAAATCTTTTTACCCTCGCACAAAAGGAACGCAAGTTGCCAAGGCTTATTGGATAGTGACCCTAGGTTTAAGCCGCAAGTCTCATAATCAAACACCAAGTACTTTTGGCGATTTCGGAATCTAAGAAGGTTTTCTTTCAATACTCAACAAATCTCGTAAGAAACATCCTTTAGGTAATCAAGTGATTTGCCCCCGGCATAACTTATGGAAGACCTTAGGTCCTCTTCTATCTCATTCATTTTAGAAAGAAATGTCATGCTTGAAACTGGTATGTTTTTCATCACCCCTTCTATATGTGAGCTATCCCCTTTGTTATGTATCGAAGCGGAACCAAAATAAGCTTTATGCGGACAACCCTTAATGATAATAGTTTCCGCTGGGCTATCGAGGCATTGAGCGAAAAGACTACCCGACATCACCATGTCTGCGCCGGCGACCAATGCTTTAGCTATATCTCCATTACAAGAGACTCCACCGTCTGCTATAATGGGAACTCTTGAAGGCAAATCGAAATCATTTTTTATATTTCCAGTAGCAATAGATATAAAATCACCCGAAGATGTCATTGCTGAATGAGCGCAGTTCTTGACGCAACTAAACATAGGAATGGTAAATCCTGTCTTGTCTTTTGTTGTGCAAGGACTACCCTGACCTATGCCTACTTTGATTGCATCCGCACCCCAAGAATATAAATCCCTAACGCCTTCTTGAGTTGCTACATTGCCGGCGATAAGAAATGACTCAGGAAGATTTTCCTTTATATATTCTATCATTTTTTTCATGGAGGAACTATGTCCATGGGCAATATCTATCGTAATATAGTCTATGCTTAGCCTAGAAGAGGCTGCATCTCTAACAAAATCGAAATCTTTGGGCTGAACGCCTATACTTATTGATACATATTTCCATTGATTTCTCTCTGCATTCTCTATAAATTTTCCAAGATCAACGCCAAAGCGATGCATCACATAAAAGTAACCATTTTGGGATAATTTATAACATAAATCTTCATTAATTACAGACTTCATGTTCGCGGGAACGATAGGGCACTTGAAAGTCCTCCCGCCTAATGAGATTGAGGTGTCGCAATTAGATCTAGTTTCGCAGTCCGAAAACTTCGGGACTAAGCACACATCTGAATATTTAAGTAATTTCATTTTGTTTTTCTAAAAAACTTTGAAAGGAAAAAGCCCTGCTTCCGCAGTGCTCTAAATTGGGTTTGCTTAAGCTAATACTACGGCCAAATTTTCGATTGCATATACATTTGTAAGTTTGAAATGCTTCGAAATCTGTTCTGTTTCTATAGTAAATGCTCTTTGCTGTCTCTGTATTGTAGCCGTTAACCTTGCAAAAGTCAATAATTTTCTTCTCTATTAAGGAGTCAAAAGGGAGATCGTTATCCTCTATGAAAAAAGTAGGATTTAAAAAAGAAAAATTGGGCACACAATTAGAAAATGTCAAATTGTTTTTAAAAATAAATGAATCATAAAAAGGAACGAACAAAAGCAAACTGTCTTCGTCCCAAAGTATTTTCAAGTTTTTAAAGTCTATTTTCCCAAACCCCTCCGCGAAAGCCTTGCTGTATATCTTGGTTAAATTCTTATAACCCTCCGGGTTTTTGCAAAAAATTATCACCTTATGCTCATTGTTTGATTTTTCATTAAACATATCGTCGCATATTGAAAGGCGCAAACCAAAAATAAGCTGGATGCCTAGCAGCGAACTATTCTTTAGGGCTTCAAGGAAACCCGTTAGGGAGTCTTCGACCAAAACAACTTTGTCCAATTTATTTTCTACACAAATATCAAAAATACTATCCGCAGAAAGTGAATCTCCAGCCGGAGGGGATAGGGTTAAAATGCTCTTGCCTATTGAGAAATGAGATTTAAATAAAGGTATCATACTTGCGAATAAAACATGATAACATAAAAAAAATATAAACGTCAACATTAAAGTGTAACTACATATATGCCACACACAGCAGAATCGTTTTCATTCCTGCCTCCGGATAGAGGATTCCCCGTGTTTTTAGAGCCTGTTGATTCTCCTATCAATTGCTCAAAACTCACAGACCTTGACGAGAGGGTTAATGAATATTGGAATGCCGCAGAAATAAATCTTTCATTCGATATAGATATTACAACAGCCCCGGGAAATGTAGATTATGCAAATTCAGAAGTTTTGGGCTACGACGCCTTGAAATATTTTGCAGTTAAATCGAACTCTGATCTACAACCCACAAAACCAATTTTGGAAAGCGGCTCTTCTAGGGTGCCGCCTAATAAGCCACAATTTCCATCTTTAAATTCCGTATTAGTTGCCAGCGATATGAGGGTTCAATTTGCGGATGGGTCAAGATTTGCAAACGGAGGAATGTTTATTTTTGAAGATGGTTTATATTATTCTATAACAATAAGCAAATCTCCAGAATTTTTGATAACATCGGACAAGAATGTTTCTCAATATATGGTCTCTAACCAATCAGGGGCATCAAGCTCATTTGATGTGGCATATTCAGGCAAAAACGGGACTAAGACATTTTCTTGGTACTTAGTATCTAAGAATTTATGGTCATTCCAAGTTAACTCCGCATCAATGAGCGTGGAGTATTTTACTTATTGAATTACCACTCCTTTTCAAGAGAACATTTTACTGTCGTGTATTGGTACTGAAGTCCCTTGCCCTCTCTGAATACTACCAGAGGGGCGCTAGCATCGAAAACGGTGTTTACGCTACCCCCGGCCACAACAAAAGAACTTAGTGCTCCATTAACAAGGAGTACCATTATTTGGTCTGTATTATAGGACGATGCACTTCCGGCGAGTTCTATGGAGATGTTCGAACCTCCGTCATCGGAAGCCATATCTGTCCCTCCGGAATTTTCTGTTACTGTTACGGTTAGGCTAGAGCCTTGCGTCCCCGGAAGAGAATCTTTTTTGGCGGTAAGGTAAATATCTTGAAATAAATATTGATATTCTAAAGTCCCGTACATTCCGTTCATCCCTTGGGTTGTCTCCATTGATACAGCATTAAGATTTGCGTGATCCCATGAAATTAAGTAAGGATCACTTTCCCAGTCCTTATTTAAATGATCCACGGAAAAGGGGTCTCCTCCGGAAGAAACAGAGCCGGCCATAACGTGAAGCAATCCTGGGACTTCAATGCCGAATCCACCCACTAAAATATCGAAAGACCAGTGTTGATCGACTGAATTAGGGCACCCTGCCCATTTTAGGCTACTCCCATCCAGATCTCCGCCATCACAATAAAAACCTCCTTGGGTATTCGTGAAATTCTCATCCCATACCAAAGACCCTTGAACGTAGCCACCGAGTGAAACAGAACCTAAATTAGCCTCATGATTCGTCCCTTCAGCAGCAAAATTAGTTGCTGTGCCAATGGTGACCCAAGCTCCTGGGTTATGAAGATCGTCAGCATCTAATTGGGCTGAAATTTCACAGACACAAGAAAGATAATTGCTCGACCCCATATAATCGCCATAATTTGCATAAGCAGCATAGTCGGCAAGATGATAGCAGTCCTCGGAAAGAGGGGGGTCCGCAGGAGAACTGTTGATTGTCCAAGACGGGGAACTCAAAGAATATTGAGAGCTTCCATTCCCGTAAGAAATCATATCATCAATATTAAAACTATTACCGACAAAATTGGAATATAACAAGTCAGTAAACGTAGTGATTTGGCCATAAACCTCTCCATTATAATTTTGAGTTAATCCATCCCAAAAGAAAACCCATTCTCCCAAATCATTAGAATTACTACCGTCTGCTTTTCTTGTCGCTCCATTGTAATTAAAAGAAAAATAAACAGGATCATCATCAATGAACCAAGGGGCATTGGGATAATCTCTGGCCCTAGACCCAAATTCTAAATAATAAGAACAAGGCTTCATGCTGTCGGGGTGCCCAATGGCGCCACTGATAGATAACTGCCTCCATAAATAAAAATCAGAACTAAAAGTTGACCCAAAGTCATCTGTTTGTCCAGCCGTAAAATCTAAGTAAGCAACCTCTTGCCCAGGAAAGGGAGATGCGTAACCGTCTTTATGGAATAATTCAGTAATGAAGCAAGCACATTCTCCGCAAGACTGGAAAGGGCCCCCTGAAACATCAACGGTATAATTTGGATCCGGCCAAGTCCCCCCATCTCCATCTGAAGCCCCCGGGGAAAACGAAGGAATATTTTCCTTCCATTGTATGCATCCTTGAAATATATCGAGGTCAAAGTGGCGAGGGTTTGACGTATAAGGCCAAGGAGGTCTTATCTCGTCCCTTTCTCTTGAACTGTATCCCGCTTCAAAGAAATGTGATGAGGATGGGTTTGCATTTCCATTTTCATCATAAGAATTAGGATCATTCCAGGTTGCGGGCCCTGGCGGATAATGAGCCTCTAAAATACCACTAGCCCAAGGCCTATCATGATTATGTTGAATTGTGACTGCTCCCCAATGGTTTTCTAGGCCGAATTGATCATCGCCATAATAGGAATAACCCCATGCTGTGTGATTCGTATCTGTGCATGAGGCATCTCTGAGTAATTGGGCATCTGGCCAAACAACAGGGTCAGGATAATCAGCCCCAGCCAATGCCGAAGCAAAGGTATCAACCATCTTATCATAACAAACCTCAAATTTCTGAGCTTCATCCGGGAGATAAGTTAAATTAACTCCTCCGGGATCATTTTGAGACTTTAAAATTAAATGAGGAGTGTAATTATATAATGCGTTGCCTGAATTAATGACAGTCATGATATATTTGTTACACTAAATCAAACACATCTTGCTCTAATTTTGACATCCAATAAGGACAACCTTCATAATACCTCTCCTCTGAAGACTCTCCGTCTTTAATATTTAGCTCATCCTTTGAATATGCAGACCTCTTTACTTTATTGTCTTTCCCAAGGATGACCCAGTACTTAAAAGGCAATCTGTATTGACATATATACGCAGGAACCTTGTCTCCTTTTTTGTCTAAGACAAATTCTCCTTTGGATTTTTTATAACCTTCTCTCCCGCATTGAAGGCGACCTCCGAAGGTTCCGTCCTTAGGATAACCTCTATTGTCAGCATGTTGTTCCGCCGCATAATTACTTT
>Ga0315318_10001060_pt1 | contig 11909 bp, 9 predicted proteins | sample M1200m3416metaG_FD_203703 | JGI IMG/M metagenome (GOLD analysis project Ga0315318, IMG submission 203703) | Ammonia-oxidizing marine archaeal communities from Monterey Bay, California, United States - M1 200m 3416 | ecosystem: Environmental > Aquatic > Marine > Coastal | place: USA: California... | reverse complement strand
GACGGATTTTGCTGATACGGTTAGCGGTATTCAATATTTTGAATATGGTGTAGGTACCACATCTGGGAACTTGGATATCCGGGAATGGACTGAAATAGGCCCAGTTTTGAATATAAATGCTGGCGCTCTAACGCTCATCGATGAAACCACATATTATGTATCTGTCAAAGCTACTGATTTTGTGGGAAATGTTTCTGAAATAGTTACAACGAATGGTATTATTGCGGATCATAGTGGTCCTGCTGGTACAACAGCTACCGATAGCGATTCTACAGATATTGATCTACAAAATGATCTGGTTTCATTTAGTGGTCATTGGGAATCGTTTAGTGATGAATATTCCGGTCTGGCTTATCACGAATCAGCTCTTTATAATGTCACCAATGCTTCCTATGAAGAAAACTGGACTGATGCAGGTATAGATACCACAATAACATTTTATGGACTTGCTTTGATTGCTGGGAGTACATATGAACTTCATGTTCGAGGTGTGGACGCAGTAGGCAACACTGGATCTATTATTAATAGCGATGGAGTGCTCATTGATCTCACAGCTCCGATAGCACCGCTCGATTTAGCGGGTTGGTTCACCACGGGTAGGATCTTATTGGAATGGACTGCCAACACAGAAGTGGACCTAGGGTACTATAGCATCTATGGTGGTACGGAAAATAATCCTACAGATTTATTATTTACTTCTACGGAGAACACTGTGGAAGCCTTTATGCCAAGTTACGAGGATGGTACATTGTATTATCTGCGCATTACTGCAACAGATATACCTGGAAATGAGAGCGATTTTACAAATGAAGTAATCGGGATACCTCAGGAAACAGTCATTACAAGCATTAACCCTGACACTAATTTATTATATTCAGCAAATCAGACACAGCTTACGTTAAAATTGTCTCAGCCTTTGAACAATATTGGTATGCTAAGCAGCAGCAGCATTGGTTACCCAGAAGGTATGCAGATTAGCTCATCGTACTCATCCACGGATACATCCATATTGCTTCAGTTCGATGAACCATTTGCTTCTTTAGATACGATCAATCTTGTTTTGAGTGGAATAGTGGATTGGTCCAATAATGGTACCACTGATAAATACCTAACTTTACATACTTACTTGTTGGCGGATTATAACAGCGATAACCAAATTAATGTAATTGACTTGACGAATTTTGCTACAGCTTGGAGCGATAACATATTAAGTTTTGAACTTGGTCCTGTCAGCGGAACGGTACCTCACCTAATTCCTGTGCTAAATGGGAAATTTGATTTGCGGGATGCGATGACTTTTACCCGGATGTGGCACTGGTTTAACCAGACTCCTACTACATTACCTTCGAATAACAGTGGAGATATTGGTTTGTTATTAAGTATTAATCAGCAAGACAGAAGACTGGAGGTTTCCCTTCCTGAAGGTGCTAAGGCAGGACAGGTTATTGTCTATTACCCACCTGCGAGCAAACAGTTTTCTACCATCACGGACATTACCAGTGAGAAACAGATCTACCTCAGTGCCCGAGATCAGCAAGCAGGTCAAATATTGGTTGAATGGGCTGACTTAGGATCTCAAAATATGGAAAAGTTGATTTTCATTTCCCAGTCACTGGATAGAAGTAACACCAATGTGACGGTCACTTATACAATATTTGATGATCAAAAGGAAATTATCAGCAGAGGTAAACAAATGGTCGCACTGAAAGCAGTTCCGGATAGTTATGCTTTGCATAATAATTTCCCAAATCCATTTAATCCAACAACAAATATTATTTATGACCTGCCAAAAAGTGGACATGTTAGCTTAGTCGTCTATGACCTTTTGGGTAGTGAAGTAATAACGCTTGTAAATGAAAGGATGGAATCGGGTTATTATGCTGCTCGTTGGAATGGCCACAACCATCGCGGTCAATCTGTAAGTGCAGGTATCTATTTTTACCATCTGCAGACTGGTGAATACAGTAAGGCCCAGAAGATGTTGCTTGTCAAATAACCTTTCTATTTGCCAAAAACACATTATCCTGTAAATTCGCGGACATTTTTAATTAAATATTGAGGAAAATTTATGAGTCGTATATGTGATGTAACTGGAAAAAAACCAATGTTTGGGAATAATGTGAGCCATGCTAACAATAAAACCCGTCGTAGGTTTAATATTAATCTTCAAAAGAAACGCTTCTGGCTTGCAGATGAAAGCCGCTATATAACATTGAATGTATCTACACAGGGTATGCGATTAATTGATAAAAAGGGTATACGTCGAATAGTGAATGATTTGCGAGCTCAGGGAAAGAAAATTTAATCGTATTAAAAAATAATTAGTATTAATAAAACAGCCCTCTAAATGAGGGCTGTTTTATTTTATTCACTTCTTTGATACAGTTGTACCTTAGCCAACCAACAACTATATCAAGATCTAGCCTTTATTTATCTATTTAGTCCTTTTGCCTACGAATAAAAGCAGGTACATCCAAGTCTTCACCATAGATAGCAGGATTTGTATCATCAAACTTAAAAGATGGTCGTGAAGTTTCTTGCTGAGGTTCCTCTATAGAAGGCTCTACTGATTCATCTTGTTGTTTAAAGACAGGTTGATTCATCTGATCTAACAAGTCTTGAGTAGGTCGTTGTATAGGTGCAGCAACTTGTGCTACTTCAGACTCCTTTTCCGAAATATATTGTCCTTGATTAAACCCTGTTGCAATTACGGTTACCCGTATTTCATCACCTAATGAAGGGTCAATAACTGCTCCAAAAATTATATTTGCATCTTTGCCAGCTTCTTCAAATATAATATTGGTCGCTGCATCTACTTCAACAAGTGTCAGATCTGCACTTCCAGTAATATTAACTAGAACACCTTGAGCACCACTAATTGAAGCATCATCTAGCAATGGGCTTGCAATAGCTTGTTGTGCAGCCAATACAGCTCTTTCTTCACCTTGAGCTACACCTGTCCCCATAATGGCTTCACCCATCTTTTTCATAATTGTTTGTACATCAGCAAAATCCAAGTTGATTAATCCATGTACATTAATCAAATCAGATATACCTTTTGCAGCTTGGTGTAATATTGAGTCTGCTAATTTAAAGGCTTCTACAACGGTCGTATCTGTATCAACAATAGACATTAACTTCTGATTAGGAATTGCTATAACCGTATCACATGCTTTACGCAGCTCTGCAATTCCTTCTAAGGCCCGATTCATTCTCTTTGGTCCTTCAAAATTAAAAGGTAATGTTACGATACCTACTGTTAAGATACCCATTTCTCTTGATAGTTTTGCTATCATTGGAGCTGCACCAGTACCGGTTCCGCCACCCATACCAGCAGTCACAAATGCCATATCAGCATCTTCTAAGATTCCTTCTATGGCTTCTTGATCAGTCTCTACAGCTTCCCGCCCAACTTCTGCTTGAGCTCCAGCACCAAGTCCTTTAGTTAAATTTTTACCAATTTGTATTTTATTTTCTGCGGCATTATTCTCCAGATCCTGCGCATCAGTATTTATTGCAATAAAATCTACTCCTTGCATACCGGCCTGGATCATACGGTTTGTGGCATTCCCGCCAGCACCCCCGATACCGATTACTTTTAATTTTGCTTTTTGTTCTGCTAGACTATCGAATTCAAACAGCATTTCACTGCTCCTTCCTTGGTTGGTTAGGTTTGGTATTGGTCATGTGGTTTATGTAAAGAGTCCTCTGACCCAATCTTTTATGTTTGTAACTGCCTTACCTATAGGTGTAACAGTCATATCTTTCATTACCATATCTCTGGTAACACTATTCCATTGTGTTAAGCCAATGGCCGCTGTATAGTCTGCAGTAGAAGCAATATCTACTGCACCACTAAAATTTTTATGCTGTCCTATACGGACAGGCAAATTGAATTTTTCCTGTGCTAAAGGGACTAGATTACGTAACATTGCCCCCCCACCAGTTAATACTACACCATATGTCAATTGTTCATTTATACCAGCCCTAGAAATCTCTCTTCCTATAAGTTGAATTAGCTCAATCATACGAGCCTCAACATAACGTGATAATTCATGTTCCGATACTTTCCTTGCAATACCTCCATTTTTAACAGGAAGATCAAATTCTAATTCAGTTGATGACATAGAAGCTTTTGCAGAAGCATATTTCATTTTTATCTGCTCTGCATCTTCCATTCCAATTTGCAACATCACAGCAATATCATTTGTTACAGTATTGGCCCCAACGTCAACTACAGCAGAATGTCGTATACCGCCATCATAAAAAACACTTATATCAGTAGTTCCGGCACCAATATCAACAACAGCTACACCCATATCTTTTTCATCAGTATCTATTGTTGCAATTGATGATGCAAGTCCTTGAAAAACTAATCCTTCTACATCGATTGCGAGCTCGTGAACACAGTTTACTAAATTTTTCGCAGTTGTAGCTGCCATCGTAATTAAATGAACCTTGGCTTCGAGTCTTCTTCCCGACATTCCAACTGGATCTTTTATGCTATCCATTGTATCTACAAGGTATTCTTGGGGTAAGATATGTAAGATTTCTCTATCGATTGGTAAGGAAACAGCTTTTGCAAGATCTAATACTCTAGCCACATCACTTTGAGTTATTTCTTGTTCCATTGGAACATTACTTGAAGTTCCCTTTTGAACAGCGATTGCTCCTTGGGTATTTATACCTCTTATATGATTTCCAGATATAGAAACTGTTGCGTGATTGACTTTAACACCAGACATCAATTCTGCTTCGCGTACTGCAATTTCAATGGCTTCCATAACTTTATCTCTATGGATGATCGACCCTTTTTTTATTCCCTGAGAAGGAGCTTTTCCAACTCCTAAAATTTTATTTGATCCTTCTTCAGATTTAATTTCAGCAATTAAACAGCATGTTTTTGAAGTTCCAATATCAATACCAATTTCAATATTCTTATCGCTTATTTTCATGCTTCTTTTCATACGCGTTCCTTTGCTATCACTTGATTTGTATACCGTAGATCAAGATACTTATAGTCACTTAATTGGCGCATATCTTTTAGAGAATTCTTGAATTTTCCCAATATCTCGATTTTGGACCATATATCAATGTTTCCTAAAATCACTTTAGTTGGATAATCTGCAAGGATTATTACATATTCATCATTCGCATTAAGAGTTACTTCAGAAATATTACTGTATAGTGAAGGATATGTATCAACTATCTTTGTAATTAATTCCATTGTTTCTTGCACTTTTACAGAAATCGTTTGCTGACCAGTAGGGTATAGTTCTTTTGCCGGGTTAAAACCAGATAAACAAGGAATAATAAAGTCATCGGATTTTCCCTTATCCGGTAAAATAATACCTTCACGATCAAGCATTAATATCGGATCAATATTTAGCATCGCAAGAGGTTCTCTCCCTACAATTTCAATTGATAGGGTAGAAGGGTATTGGCGCGATACTCTTGCAGCTTTAACGTATGGGTTGCTCTCTATTAGAAGACTGACTTCTCTTAAGTTGATTTCTTCTAATTCAATTCCTTTTAATATTTCTAGTTGTGAATAAAACTCTTCTTCAGATACTATTGAGCTACCAGATACAGATATTTTTATATTTTTTCTTATATCTATCAATTGAGATAGTTTTGTATAACTTGACCAACTAAAAGAAGCATATATTAATAGCATAATGATTACTGATATGCTAGATCCAATAATTAATTCAATATTATTATTTTTCTTACGTTTCATATTTCAAATGTTCCTGGTGTGAACCCCAAGGTCCTTATTTCTAATTCTAAATTAACATCAAATTTTTCTAGTACTGTTTTTTTGGCAAGCAAAATCAAATCGACAATATCTTTTGCTTTAGCTTTTCCGTGATTTATGAAAAAGTTTGCATGTTTTGTTGATATTTCTGCATCTCCAATCCGCGATCCTTTTAAACCAGCTTGATCAATTAAATAGCCTGCAGCTAAATCTGGCTTAGGGTTTTTGAAGACACTCCCGGCCGAACGAAATCGCAATGGTTGTGTATCTTTTCTACCTTTACTTGCTTTAGCTCTATCATATTGAATCTCATTAGCCGGTTTTTCATTTAAAGTAAAAGTTGCAGATAGAAGAATTTCATCTTTAGGAAAAGTAGAATTACGATAACTAAAAACGATATCATTTTTTTGATAAATTTTTGTTTCTCCATTAATTAACATTACTTTAATTATATCAAGACAATTTGAAATCTCTCCACCAAATGCACCTGCATTCATAATTAATGCCCCACCTAACGTTCCAGGAACCCCAATCATGCTTTCCATTCCTGTGAGGTTACGTTTTATTGTCTCTTTTACTATTTTACCAAGCATAACTCCTACTTGAGCTTCCATTTTATTACCATCAATCCCCAACTTAGTAAATGATTTTCCTAGAGTAATTACTATTCCTTCAAATCCTTCATCGGCTACTAAAAGGTTTGATCCAGAACCGGCAAAAAATGTATTAATTCCTTTATCTTTAGCAAAAATTAATATCTGTTTTAAGTCATTTTCATCTGCGGGTGTTATATAGGCTTGCGCTGGCCCACCGATACCATATGAGGTGTGTTTTGCCATTGGCTCATTCCTCAAAAATGTACCTTTCACTTTTTCATTTAACATTCTAATTGCATCCAAGTCAGGCAGCTTCCCCTAAATCTTTTAGATGATTGATGTAAGACTCCGCATACCTCCAAATATTTCCTGCACCAATTGTAATTACCATATCATTTGGCTGACACAGGTTATCTAATTTTTTTTCCAGATTTTCCAGATTTTCAATATAATAGATATTTTCATGCCCTGATTTTTTTGCAAAATCAGCAACCATTTTTCCATTAATACCATCTATCGGCTTTTCTCTAGCAGGAAAGACATCAGTTATAACTAATATATCTGCCTCCATAAGGGCAATAGCAAATTCTTGATAAAATGCTTTAGTTCTTGAATATAAATGGGGTTGAAATACACCTATAATTCGACGATTCCATCCATTTCTTGCACTGTTTAGAGTTACACGAACCTCAGTAGGATGATGGGCATAGTCATCAACAACCATTACCCCATTTGCTTCCCCTTTAATTTCAAATCTTCTCCTCACGCCTTTATAAGATTCAAGTCCGGAAGCAATATCATGGAATGGGATATTCATTTCCACACCTAAGGCAACAGATGCAAGCGCATTTAGCACATTATGTTCTCCAGGTACTTGCAGATGAATCACTCCAAGATTATTTTGTTTGTAAAAAACTGTAAAAGTTGTCTCAGATTTATTGTGAACAATATCACTCCCATAAAAATCACTTTTTTTATTTAATCCAAAAGTAATTACTGGCCTTTTAATATTTGAAATAATTTCTGCAGCAGCAGGACTTTGATTGCCAATAATGATAGCTCCATAAAAAGGAGATGCATTCGCGAATTGAGTAAATGCATTTTGCAAATCATATATGTCTTCATAGCAGTCTGTATGTTCAAGCTCAATATTTGTAATAATGCCAATTGTAGGTTGTAATGACAAGAAACTCCTATCAAACTCATCAGCTTCTACTACTATTATATCTCCTTTACCTAGCAAAGAATTAGTATTTATATTCCGTACTAAGCCACCTACAACAAGCGTTGGTTCTAATTTTGCTTGACTTAACATTGTACCTACCATGGAAGAAGTACTAGTTTTTCCATGCGTACCTGCTACTCCAATGCTTGTTTCTTTTAAAGCTATTAATTCACCAAGCATTTCTGCTCTTCGTATAATGGGAATATTTTTTTCAAGCGCAGCAATAATCTCTGGATTATCCTCTTTTACAGCGCTAGAATAGACTAATACATCTGCATCGGATAAATTATTAGCATTATGTCCTTTAATAATCTCTGCACCTTTAACTTTTAAGTTTTCAATCACTTTTGAATCATTTATATCAGATCCTGTTATATTAAATCCTTGGTTCAAAAGCAATTCAGCTATACCACTCATTCCAATACCACCAATACCAACAAAATGTAATTTTTTTACATGCCTAAACATTAAACCTGGGCCACCTCTAATATTTTCTTTACAATATTTTTTGTAGCATTCGGCTTTGCTAATTGGAGTGCATTTTTCCGCATCTTAGATAATTTATCTTTATCTTTAATTAATTCAAGAATTGTATTTCCAAGAATATTATTATCTATATTTTTTTGATTTATCATAATTGCAGCACCTGCTTGCACGATTGTTTCTGCATTTTTAGTCTGATGGTCCGCGGTAGCGGTAGGAAGGGGGAGGAGGATGCTAGGCATACCGCAGACCAATAACTCAGACAAAGTCAACGCACCAGCTCTTGAAATAACAAGATCACTAATTGCGTATGCAAGATTCATTTCTTTTATGTAGGGTTTAATTTTTATTTTTTCAGTTTCAAGGTGTTTCAAGCTTGAATAATTCTTTTCACCTGTTTGCCACAAAAGTTGAATATTATTCTTATCAAAAATATCTAATATTGAACGTATAGCATTATTAAGAGGGACAGATCCTTGACTACCACCAAATAGAAATACAGTTTGCAGAGAACTATCTAATTGGAAAACATCGCACCCTATTTGTTTTGACCCTTTATCAATTCCATTGCGCGTTGGGTTTCCGGTCACATTTATTTCAGTATCTAGATAAGGTTTAGAGTCTTTTGTACCAGCAAAGACTGCAGTTGCTTTTTTAGCAAATAATCTTGTCGTTAAACCCGGGTAAGAATTTTGTTCTTGGATCATAGTTGGTATATTTCTTTTTATTCCAATTTTTATAGGTATAGAACTAGCATATCCGCCAGTGCCAATTATTACTTTGGGATCCATTTTATCAAATAAAGATTTAATTTTCTTAATAGATAATGGTATTCGAATGAATAAAGCCAAATTTTTTACAATACTATTTATAGATAAGGATCTTTGAAAACCACTAATGGGTATAAGAGTATAAGATAGACCTTTATTTGGAAGTATTTTTGCTTCTAAGCCAAATTCAGAACCAATGTAATGTACTTTTACATTATTAGTCCGTTTCATAATTTCTTCACCTATTGCTAACGCAGGGTAAAGATGACCTCCAGTGCCTCCTCCAGCAATCATTATACGAATTTCCTCATCCATATACCCTCGGGCTCCATCCGCTTTTATGAATCAAAGATCTTTTTGCCTGACTTATATTAAGCAATATTCCCATGCTAACCAGATTGATTAATAGACCAGAGCCACCATAACTAATAAATGGCATTGGCAATCCAGTCGTAGGAACAACACCAGTAACTACCGCTGCATTTATAAAACCGTAAAGTATAAAATTAAAACTGATTCCTGTTGCAAGAAGAATACCGAAAGTATCTGTACTTTCTTTAGCTATTTTTATTCCTCTTTGGAAAATAAAGACAAAAGTAGATAAGATAAATACTGTACCTATTAGCCCAAGCTCCTCACCAATTATTGCAAAAATAAAATCTGTATGGGGAGTTGGAAGAAACAGGTTTTTCCCTAAACTATTTCCTAACCCTAAACCTAGAAATCCTCCATTACCTAGACTAATCAAAGATTGTTTTATCTGGTACGATTCTTGGACTCCGGCAGATTCCCCATAAAAAAAAGTTAAAACTCTTTGCAATCGATAAGGTTTCATTAACATAATCGGAACAAGCACCATTAGCGAAACAGCACCAGTTGCCGTTAAATGAGAAATTTTCGCACCCCCTATAAATAACATCATAAAACCAATTAATCCAATCATTGCCGCACTGCTAAAATCAGGCTGAATTACTATTAATCCCATTGTAAAAGCAAGAATGCCAATGAGTGTTGCAAAACCATTATAAAAATCTTTTATTTTTTCTCTATAGTGATCTATAAATGTTGCTAAATAAATAATTATGGAAAGTCGTGCTATATCTGATGTTTGAATAGAATATCCGCTAATATATAACCATCTTGCTGGTGAATTGTTTCCTTGAATCCAATAACTAATCTTGGTTATAAACAACAATGCTATGGATCCTATTAATAGATATTTTGAAATATTTTTTAAATTACGGTAATCAAACATCATTACAGCAAACATAACAAAGGCTCCAATTAATAACCTTATTAGATGTGCTTGTAAATAAATGGTTGCTGTTGCTCTTTGGGATTGATCCAAAGATATTGAATTACTTGCACTAAATAACATAACAGTTCCAATTACGCATAGGAGAGCAACCCCTACTAATAAATAATGATCATATTTTTTTGTTATTACATCAATATATTTCATTGATTTATTTCCATAGAATTAACCAAGTCCCTAAAATGATCACCACGATGTTCAAAATTGTCAAATTGATCAAAACTCGCGCAACCTGGAGACAATAAAATTATATCTCCAGGTTGGCTGTAGTTCTGGGCAAGGCTTAGGGCTTCATTAAGATCCATTGCCGAGGTAGATCTTACCGCATCCCCTATTGCCAGGAGTATTAATTCCTTAGCTTGCCCGAATGCGATCACTGTTTTGAGGTACTTGTGGGTATGAGGAAGGAGTGATCGAAAATCACCGCCCTTATCCATGCCTCCTAAGAGAAGGATAACGGGCCGTGAGAAGCTTTTTAATGCCACTTGAACAGCATCTAAGTTTGTGGCTTTAGAATCATTTATATACGTAACATCATTTATTTCAGCTACTTTTTCTAGTCTATGGGATACGCCTGAAAAAGTAGATAGAACTGAACAAATTTTATTATTTGGAATTCCAATTATGTGTGCCGCTGTAGCAGCTGCCAATACATTTGATAGATTATGTTTTCCAGGTAAAGTTATGTCATCTATTTGTATAAGCGTGGCACGCTCATGAGTGTAAATTTTTGTACGATTTGGTTGAAAAATCGCCTCCGGATGATAATTTTGTCCGAAGGCGATTTTTCTAGAGGTGGACTCCGCAATTTCCTCTACCAATATATTGTCATTTGCATTATATACAATAAAATCCTCTTTAGTTTGATTTGACCACATATTCATTTTAGCGGCTATATATTCTTTCATTGATGTATATCTATTCAAGTGATCTGGAGTAATATTTAGAAATATTGAAATAAATGGTTTAAAGTGAATAATAAATTCCATTTGGAAACTTGATATTTCTAGGACCCAAACTCTTTTACTATTTGGGTTATTTAAATCATTTAATACCATACGGGAGAAGGGAATACCTACATTACCTGCCAAAAGCCCATGGATTTCATCAGTTTGCACCATTTCTTCAAGAATATGAGCCGTCGTAGTTTTTCCATTACTACCCGTTATTGCTATAATTGGAGCTTGTGTGTACCAACTAGCAAACTCTATTTCACTAACAATGGGTATATTACTTGCTTTAGCTTTTACAATTAATTCTGAATCTTGAGGAATTCCTGGAGATATTATCCAAAGATCTGCTTCGTATATTTGCTCACTGTGATTTCCTAATTCTCCATTTATATTTAGTTTTTTTAGTTCATTTAATGAATCGATCAAATCCTGTGAATCATTTTGATCACTAACAAATACATGTGCTTCATTATGTACTGCTAGCGATGCAGCTGCAACGCCACTAAGAGCAAGACCGAGTATAACTACTTTTTTCCCTTTTATATCTATGTTATCTCGGTCCAGTATTACCATTACCTTATCTTAAAAGTTGTTAGTGAAAAAAGGGCCAAGAGTATTCCTATAATCCAAAATCGAATAACGACGCGTGATTCTGGCCAACCTTTTAATTCGAAATGATGATGAATAGGAGCCATTTTGAAAAATCTTTCTCCTTTACCAGATCGGTATTTTGTCCATCGGAAATAACCAACTTGGATCATTACGCTGATAGCTTCCCAAACAAAAACACCTCCTATGATTGCTAATAA
>Ga0315318_10001058_pt1 | contig 11919 bp, 13 predicted proteins | sample M1200m3416metaG_FD_203703 | JGI IMG/M metagenome (GOLD analysis project Ga0315318, IMG submission 203703) | Ammonia-oxidizing marine archaeal communities from Monterey Bay, California, United States - M1 200m 3416 | ecosystem: Environmental > Aquatic > Marine > Coastal | place: USA: California... | reverse complement strand
GCAAAAATAATTTCTTTGTCGGTGATGGAAGTACTGTTACTGCTACAATAGATAATCTGCTAAGCGTAAAAAGCAACGACGGCAATGATATAAAAAGTTTTGTATATGTCTATAAGGCGGTTTCGTCTGGGGATATAGTATCAGGGAAGGATTATCTTGTTTACGGCACTGGGTCTATAGAGTATGAGGGCGTAACCATAAACTCTTCTTTGGATTTCGAAAGATCTTCGTTTACTGGAGCTACATCAGCAAGCTACGAAGAAAAACCTCATATAAGAAAAAGTTGGAATAGGGAACAGGAGGATCCCCACTCTGGGGGATCAATACCTTTAAATAAGTCTAAATTTTACGTAGCGAGGCCTATTGTTTATGAAAAGATATACGCAGGAGACGAAGACTTTTCATTAACTACCGAAGCCGGGGCTATATATTATGTATACGGGGAAGGAAGCGTAACCTACAAGAATAAAAAAATATACGCTACTAATAAGTACTTAGCTGTAGCGAGTAGCTTGACGACCAATAAAATAATTCCATCTGGAGATATATCTTACGGAGGAAGAATGATCCCCACTCTGGGGGATCAATACAATTTGTCTGAAAATGTAGGAGTTTTTTCTCCGATCCCGTTCGTTCGTACTTGGACTTATGCCGCTTATTTAAGTAGCGTTGGCAGAGGCGAGCCGTCATTATGGAATATTCCTTTTGATCATCGTGTCTTTTTGTACAGGAAAATACATGGGTCAGAACCCCTAGAAACAAACAAGAAGTATTTTATATATGGTGCTTATGATCATGTCTCATACAAAATAGGAGACGAAGACTACGACTATTACCCTAGAGGAGTAGGAAGGGCAGACGTAACAGTCAAAGGGTCAAGCGTATTGACTGTTAACGGCACCACGGTAACGGTTGATGCTGGAGTCAATGACTTTTCTACTGTTGGTATTGGTAGCGAGATATGGATTACTTGGACTGACGCAAACGGCAGCATTAACCAAACCTCAAGAACTGTAACTGGCAAAACGTCAAACACTTCATTAACAATAAACTCGGGGCTTCCGTTGATAGGCGGATCTATTCAGTCAACTTGGTCAAGTAAGACTAATGGAGCCACAAGCGGAAAAACAAGCGTCGCAGGTGCTTTTACCACTAATGCCTCGGCGGGAGTAATCACTAGAATACTTCTAAAAAGAGCCTCTATCGTAAAGAAGGGGCTTGGTTGTTGTGTTTACGTTAGGTCAGAGTGGTTGTCCCCGTCTAACTCTAGCACTGTCCTTAGACATAAAAAATATACATACTCAGGTGTGTTCGGTCACTCCAGCTCATCAAAGATCCCAAGCGGTTATAACTATGTTGTCAGGGGCAGAGGTTCTGTTATTTATCCTGTTTTTGTAGATCCAAATGATCCGGGAAATTACACGTTGCTAAGTGGAGAATCAAACATATACAAACATAATATCCTTAGTAAAAAATATGAAGCTGGCGAGATTTTTTCTGCTTTGGAGCATCCTGACAATATAGGAGGAGCTACTGTTACCAGTTCAAAATATTTCTATAAAAACACAGGACAAGAAAAAGTTTACAGGCTGCCCGATGACTACAAGAAAAAAGAAGAAGAAATAAACTCAATGGATCAGTTTATTGACATGGCTCCTCCTAAGTACGGGGTTAAGTCCGGGCAGTTACTGCATGGCTACACATATAAAGTCTCTTACATAGAGCCTGATTCAGGAGACGTTTTCTCTGGAAATTGGTGGGCCGATAAGTATGGAGAAAAAGGTATTACATACGCAGGAAAAACTTATACAGTTGGGCAAACTTTCGTGTGTGTGTCTGAGAAAGATGGCTCACAGCAGCTACAAGCAGGAGATAAGATTACTACAAATACTATTAAAGGCGGAGAAAGGGTTATAAAGGAGTTTTCTGGTCACCCTAACTGTATTGTGAGACCGATAGATGGTATTAGGAAATGTTCAACAAAAGGAGGGTGGTCTAATGAGTGGTCGATGTTCATTACAACAACGCATCATCACCCTTCGAGAACTTCGACTTGGCACCATGATTATTATGGGGATGTTATGGGGTTCCTAAACAATAGGTGTCATATATTTTCTGAAGATTTTAAGTTGAGTATGTACAGGCATCTTTTAGACACCTTTTCTTACGGGATTAAGCCTGTTATTAGGTCTGAAGCTCCTCCGGGGCATACATATCTAGAGGGAAGCAATGCCCAGCAAGAATGGTTTTTTAGCAGCGTAGACGAAACTCAGTTAAATGCATGGTTTTATAGCTCTTGTCAGATTTATAAGCCCGACTATAATATAGATAAAATTGAACATATCGATTATACAAATCTTTATGATGAAGAAAATTTTGATTTTACTGATGGAGGATTTCGAATAGAGCGCAAAGGAGTTTGTACTGAATGCAGAAAGCTAGTAGGAGTAGAAGCTGGAAAAGATTGCTCCAAGAAAAACAGAGAAGAGTGCGACGCCGCTGGAGGTAAATGGATAGAGCTTAAAGATAGAGTAAGAGTCACGCTAGACAGAAGGTTATCTCATACGCCTAAGACCGCTTATAGTGGTAAAAGAATGAGCGACTTTGGTAATGCTGAGCTCATGGATCTTCATCACGCAATGGGCTCTGGGCCTTATACCCCGGAGACATACAGGACTGACGAAAACTCTATTGTCGAGTATTTAATAAGGGAAAAATATGTAGATGGAGAAGATAGGCCAGATTTTGAAACTCCAGATGGGAAGATAATATCCGGAGAGCCGGTTCAGGTACAATGTAATAAGGCAAAAATCGGAGACTCTGCTCCTGATATTTTTATTTGGAGTTTGCCTGATGATCCTTATGGCGCGTGCGAGCCTAGATTTTATTTTACCAAACATATACCATATGTATATGACGATAACAAAGAGCAGGGGACTATGTGGGTTAAGACCCCTGTCACTGTCGATCCTTTTGTACAAATGGAAATGTATCTAAGGGGTTTCTGCGGTGGGTTTATAGATAAAGAGTCGGACCCTCAGCACGAGGAGATAACGGAAGTTGAAGATAGGTACGGCAATATGAAATCTTTGGACCCGACGTGTTATAAATCAAAAGACTATGATTATCTGTTTGAAAATTTAGCGATGCAGTCGATTGATGATGAGGGGCCTAATAACGGTTTCTGTTCTGATAGTAGCCATACTAATAGGTACGACTGCGAATCTAGTGGGGTTTGTCTTGACGAAAACGGAGATGCTCCTATAGACGAAAACCAGAACCCGTATGAAACTGTAGCTAGCTGCGTTCAGGCAGGGTACCAGTGGCATTCTACCAATACTTGGAAGCAATACCAAAACTATAAAACCATATTTAAAAACATTAGAGACATTGAAATACAAAAAGTAAGAACCATTACGGTAGAAAGAACTGTCGAGTTACCTCCTCATATCGTAAAAGATCAGTTGTTTGTAAAGGGGATTAGAGCTTGGGTCATATATAGGTACGATCCAAATTCTAGCGAATATATTATTGATGGCAATTTTCGGCGTCAGTACGTTGTTAAAGCTGGTTCGGTTAAGTTTCAGTACGAGAGAGTGTGTGTTAGTAATTGCTCCTCTGTCGATCCTAACACCAGAAGCTATACATATATAGATACAGGGACGCCTTCCGTTTTTATAGATAGGCATGAAGAGAAGGTATACGGAAACAACACCTTATCATATAATAAATTGTATTATATTGTAGCGGTAGGTAGCGACATGAAAACCGCTTTGCGTTATCCTGATACGAAAAGGGTTGTAAGTTCTGAGCGCTGGACAACACAAGCAGATTTCATTGTCGTAGAGGATTCGCAATCACAAACTGAGATCTCCTTCACTCCTAGTTATTGCAGTAATTCTCAGTACAAGACGAAAGATGATTGCGAGGAGTTCAAAACCCATGCGTCAGGAATGAGCCCTGTTTCTATTAATACTTGGCTGCCTGCCAAGTACTATGCGATAGAAAGAAAGAGAACTCTTTTACCTCATTATACAGAGTGGAGAGATTCTGATTCAGAAATCGCGCCGAGGACAGAATGGCTCAAACAAAAAGCAAGAAACAAGAGACTAAAAGCAGAAGACAGGCTTCCTGAGTTTCAGTTTGAAGTGCGGAATATAGATGTATCCACAGCAGAAGAAGACGATCCTATTTATAGCGGAGTAGAAAAGGAGTATGAAATTAGGATTTTGGCATATTATAAAAGGAAGGGTTTTGGTGTTTGCTCAAACCCTGCTAAGCTCTCTGAAGAAGATTGTAAGGGTGCAGGTGAAAACTGGACACCTACTGCTATTTCGACAGACGAAACGTACGACGAGTTCGAAAGGGTGGTAAAAATTCCAGCTCACGGCTTAAGAAAAAATCCTTTCTTGGTTACTAGCGACGAGAGCCTGCTTAACGGCGGAAATAATTACGGAGCTTTGTTGGTAAGCAGTAGTGATAATAATCTTAATGTTAGATTTAAATACTATAAGCTGTCTCCCCCGATAGACAGAAACACGAAGAAACCCGTGCTTGGGCTGGAGCAAGAGGTTGTAGGGATAAGAAGAGAAGGTCTTGTTTCTACGCATATAAGAGCGCCAAAGCTTTTCTATGAGGTCCAGTATAGGGTCAGGTATTCTTATGCGACGGACGACCAAAAAACTTCAAGCGTAAGAAGAGAAGAGTGGGAGGTCGTCAAGAGATACAAAGACGTAGAAAATGATAAAGAGATAACTTATATAGACACAAACAGATACGAAAACCAAAACGTAAACTATAGAATTATGAAGGCCCAAAACAGGGCTGGCGGGTCTAGGTGGATGAGCCCTATGATGCTTATTGACGATCTTACGGACTATCCTGACGATAGAAAAGGGTTTGGCCCGCTTCCGAACATAAGGCTAAGGGCGTATGTGTTTAATCAGTTCGCTAATGCAATCAACCTTCTAAACGAAGCAAGGCTTGACTTGCCAATAACCGTAAAATATAGATACCATATATTAGGGGTAGCTAAACCATGCTCAACAGCCCCTACCGAAGGGCTATTCCCTGTGGGCTACGATTTGAACGAACCCCCGCCTACATTTGGGTATTATTGCGTGAGGGAGTATTGTAAACACGCGGTAAACGCTTCTACACACCCCACTCTGGACAGGTACGAGCAATTTACCCCGGGATGGGGAGGAGACCATAGAATAATGCAAAAATGGATTGATCCAGAAGGAGAGGCCGGTGTTTCCGCTTGGTACACATCGTCTGGGCATACAGAATTTTCTGCTGATAGATGGTATGGGTTTTCACGTTATCCGCTTATGGAAAGTCCAGTTGACGCTTCTATTGCCTTAGCGGGTGTGCGAGTAGATACAGAACTTAAAGTAAACGGGGACCAGCTCGCATTTTCACATGCCGTGCCTGACCTGCTTAGAACCAGAACAAGCACAGACAGCCTTGTTTTGTCAGGAAGAATGGACACAACAGAATTATGGACTCCTACAATGAGGGGAGTGCCTTTGAGTTATTGGGGGGCTAGGGATAAAGGTGTTAATTCTGATGATTGGCCAGCTTATTGTGGTTATTCGGATTCGACTGGTTTTTATTCGAGGCCATTTTCTGCTGACGGATTTAACTGGATGTATCAGAGGCAAGAAGAATTTGCGCCTATGCCTGCAGTAGCTATCGGGACGGAACCTCCGACAGGACTAGGAGGGGCAGGCAAGTGGGTGGTGTTTGACGGAAAAGAAAAGAGCAAAAGTTGGTGTCAGGATATTAAGGGTACTTATACAATGAAGGCTCCTCCGCTTAGAACTTCGTATGGAGGGATTATTATTGGCCATCAAAAGTCTGGATCAGAATATATGAATGTTTGTACTTTCGGGGGTAGCCAGAGCGCTTTAGTCTTTACGACAAGGGCTTCTACTGGAGACAACAACATGAGGCTTGAGATCCCAGTTAAAGACAAGCTTGGAAGGTGGCCTATTTGTTCTCTTTTCGCTTACAAAAATACAGAAAAAATAACAGCCCCTGATTCCGAGGCTCCAGAGCCCAAAGAAGACATAGAAACCTCTAACAAAGAAGGAGAAGGTAACCCCGCAGGGCTTATAATAGGAGCTGGTAACGTTACAGTTATAAGAACAGGAGGAGGAGATTAAAAAATGGATGATAAAACTTTTACATATAAAGTAGGAGAAGGTTTAAAATTCAAACCTTGGCATGCGATGCCAGAAGGAAACCATCTTCCAGACAGAAAACCAGAAGCAGAGTCGTTTGATCTGTCGCATAAATCTAAGGCAGATTCTTTTGAGAACTTTCCTAGCTACCGAGACATGGCAAAAAATTTAGGAAAATCTGTAGTAAAAAACATGAGGGGAGCTTTGCGTGGCGAGAAGCTGAAGTTATCTAAAGCAGAAAAAGAAAAACGGTTAGATATCTGTAGGGACTGTGAGCATTATCGTTCGAAGCAGGATAGATGCGGGTTATGTGGGTGCAAAATGGCTGTTAAAGCTCATTTAAAATTAGAATCATGTCCGGCTGGGAAGTGGTAGGGTGTAATACATTGGGTGAACCTGATAGTGGTAGCAGACATAGTGAACCCGCCTACCGAAACGTTACCTTTCCGGGACGTTACAGGGACAGCTAAGATTAACTTTTTGATGGACGTACTGCTTGAAAGCGAACAGGACTTAAAAGATATTTATTGGAAGTTTATGAGGCCGCGAGGGATGTTTGACTATATCGACGATATAGTCACTCCTAGAGAAAGAGAAGAAGGGTTAAGGATAGATGCGAAAAAGAATCACCCTAAAACTATGATAGCTAAAAGTATCACTATTAATAACGAGCGACTATTAATAAGCAGGCTCTCTGTTTTTAAGGCTTTTACGTCAAGAATATGAAGCCATCTTTTTCTACGTCGTCCCAGTTCGCTTTCGATTTCCTTTTTCTGAACTGAGAATAGCAAACCGCGGCTCTTTGTTGGGCGTCTTTGTATTCTTTATTCATGGTGGGGCTGCTCATGCAGTTTTCCATGAAGTTCTTTTCCTTTTGTCCGGAGTTTGGTTTAGGTAAAGGCATCTCTATTTATCTTACACCTATGGAAAATTAAAAACTAATTAAAAGTTGTCTTAATAAGTTTGTTTTAAACGAAAAAGGGGGCCGAAGCCCCCTCTTTGTTAAGGTTTATTGTATCTACTTGGCTTCTTTTTTTTCAACCATCTAATAGAAGCTACTTCATATCCAGCATCTTTAACCATTTTTCTGATTTTAGATGGGTGTATCTCTGTATTCCAGTATTCAAGTAGTAGGATCTGCTTCTTCGTGTCCATCTTCATCCCTTTTATGTGGGAGTCTTTCTTGAACTTGTTTTTAAGTCCTATGGCACAACTTGGGCATACTAATCCTAACACTTTTATTTCTACGTCAGGGTCTAGTACGCCGTTTCCGGAGACAAGCACTACGCTTAAAAGGAATATAGATAAGAACCTCATTATTCACCCGGCTTGTTGCCATCAATAACTTTATCGCGGTTGTTCTTGAACTCCTCGCGGATTTCTCTGATGCGGGCATGCACCTCTTTTTGATGGGCTCTCATTTGCTCCGCCCATTCTTTCCTTGAGGCTGTTAGTTTCTCTCTTAACGCCTTCTTCTCTTCGTCTGTAGCGTCTTTCCATGCATCCCTATCAAAAGCACCCTTCTGCTTCTTAGCGGCAGCGGCAAAAGCTTCCTTTAGTTCTTTAATCTTGGCGTCATCTCTTACGAGCTTGCCAAAGCCACTACCTTTTTTGTGGTCGCCCTTTTTACGATCATGAACCTTGTGGCCCCTTTTCTTGGCGTCTCCGCGGCGTTTCTTGCGCTTGTCGAAGGCAGCTTTAAGGCGTTCTTTCACTTTATCCCTGTCCCATTTCTTTTTATCTGGCTTTTCCCTCTCTGGTTTGTCCGGTTTAGGGGCAGGTTGGGGAACCTGAGCCTGTACAGTTGTTAACGCTGATGCCATAATGGCAACCAGCCCGCACTTAAGTATACGACTGATAATCATAACTATTATTACACTGCAGGAAGCGTGCCAAGTTAAAATTGTTAATTATAAGGCTTTTTTGTTTGCGTTGTTATATGATTGGGGAATTGTTCCCTTTTAATTGGGGAATATATACAAATTTGTGTATAATCAATATATGAAGCCGTCAGAAGCTAAAAGAGTTTTCAGTTGCTTCGTCATGATTCTCATAGCTATGTTTTTCCTTTGCGGATGTAGCACTGTTAAGTGGGAATGGATGCCAGAAAAAGACGAAAAGAATCGAAAAGGATACAAAGAAGGGGTAGTTGTGGACGTTGTGAAGGTTAGCTTTTAGTGAAACATCGTCACTCTTTCGACTATCTCCTCTTCTTCTGGAGTGGGTATACCTAAGCGTTCCTTGTCCCAAGCATTAACAGCTATTGTAACTCGGTATCTATCTGCTGGATGAGATATGATTGGAGCTACGAAGTGGGGATAAGAGGAATCGAAAAGAACTACTCTGTTATATCTGAATGACACCTTTACCCATTCTCGAGAGTTTAGGTCCATATACTTTCCTCCTTTTATGTTATATTCTTGGATATATTTTGTTCCTTTGGTGTTGATGTATAGCTCGCCTCCAGTCACTCCCTCCTTGGGACCTAGATAGAAGGCGGAAGCATAAATAGGAGATGACAGTTCGTCTAGTTCTTCGTCTTTATCTAGATGAAGATTAAGTCCTCCGTTTCCTCCTGCTAGTTTTGTGTTTTGGAATGATTGGTCGGGGAGTCTGTTTGACCATATTTCAAAAGCTCTGAACTCTTCTTCTCTCCTGCTTATGAGCTGATTGGCGGTATCGAACCATATCTTCTTTGCGACTATTCGTTTTAGATTTTCTAGTTCGGAATATTTTTCTTTAGTTTCTAGGTCGGAGGCTAGCACCAAATTACCCGTCCCTACTCCTTCGCCGCCGTTAATTATATCGTACAACCTGTCTATTGAAGAGGTGTCTTCGAAAACATTATCTATTATAATAATACTGTTGTTCATCTATTGATGGGGCGTACGATATCTACTTTTATAAGGTCTTCTTTTTCGAAGAAGCCTTCCTGTATTAAGTAGTCGCAAATTTTAAAACCGTTTTCCTTTTCTACTTTGTTATTCTTGTCAAAGATTATTATTCTGTCGCTGGCGACAGTTATGTCTACGCCTTGAATCTTTATTTTCCCGTAGAATTTTTTCATTTTTACCAAAACCATACCGTGTCCCAGTCTGTGTCCCAGTCAACCGGTATGATGTCGTTGTTTAGCTTGTTATATACTTCTTTACGAATTGTTTGATTACTGGTTTTAGGTGTTTTTTTATTAAGTTTTCTTGCCCGTTGCAGTTTGGCCATTCAATACAGACGTCCGCTTTCTCTATTAGCTTCGGATCATTTTCTTTTTCGTGTTTATTTATCGCTTCTTCATAGACGTCTTTGCGTTTGCCTGTTTCGGAGAGAACGATTTGTCTTTTCCTTAGGTGAACTAGTGTTCCTTTGTGCTTGGTCTTCACCCAGTCGGCTTCATCTGGTTCGTATTCGTCATACCTAATATCAGTAACGAAGCAAGTGGGATTTTTGATGTTGTTAATAGTACAGTTTCTTTTAAGGCTTTTTATTTTATTGTTCGCTTTTAGCATCCAATATTGACCGAGACTTCCTTTTCTTCTGAAGTGACCGAAGAACACCAAGAAGTCTCTTATTTTGTTTTTCTCCTCTCTAGTGCATGCCGTTGGGTCAATTCCAAACATGGTAATTAGTGCGTCTCTGCATTCTATTTTAAGGTCGGTGGCTAGAGCTATTTGGCATGCTGTATGGTTTTTCTTTTTCAGTTCTTCTGAGCAGAGTTCATAAAACAAGTCTTTGCCTGAGCCAGCCAAACCAGATAAGCCTATTACTTTCATTTTGTTATTCGTTTGATAATTTTGTAAGTATTTCTTTAGCTTTTTTTCTAGCGTAAAACAATCTTGTACAAACAGTAGGGTATGGGCAGTTTATTTTAATTGATATCTCTCTGCAAGAAAGGTTTTCAATTTCTTTTAGTTTCAACACTTGTTCGTGGTCTTTAGAAAGCATTGAAATTACTTTGGTTAATTTTTGGTTTAGTTCTTTCAATTCAATGGGGCGATGAGGGTTGTCGTCCGTGAGGCCAAGGTAATTATCTATATAGCCGTTGTCAACACCGCCTTGTCCATAGCACTTGGCGTTCTCTTTCATTTCGTCTAGTGAGGACTCCCTCTTGAGTTTCCTGCAATGATCGTAGTAGGTATTATGGGCTATTCTGCTTAGCCAAGAGGCAAATTTAGATTTCCCTTCGTATTTTTTTATATTTTTCCAAGCTTTTATTAGGGTTATTTGTAGAACTTCTTCGGCTTTACAATGGTCTTTGAATTTGCCGATTAGATAATATTTTATTAGGTTTGAATTTCTTGAAGCAAGTTCGTCAAATGCTTCTAGGTCTTCATGGTTTTTACATAAAGATATGAGTTCGCTCTCCTCTAGGGATTGATAGTTATAACTCACGGGAGATATTTAGAATATTTTTTTGTAAATGTCAAGCTTTACTTCTCTTCTATTATGAAGATTTCTTTTCTGTTAATTCTAGATATTGTTTTTACGTATTTTTGGGCCTTGGAGTGGCCCTCTGGGGTGAATTCAAATGCTCCATATGTATGCCTGTTTCTCTCAGAAACCACTAGATAATATTTTTTTCTTTTCTCAGACAACGTTAAGTATATTACACATAAACGGTTAGTTTTGAATGGTTTGATTTATCTGCGAGTCGTATAAATAGGTATAACGGTTTCATTTGTGATAAAATTCAGTGTAACTTATTACTACTTAGTATATTATGAAAAGTTCATATAAGAGATGTTTTGCGATTGCTTCTGCTTTCGCTCTGTTTATTGGCTGCGGTCAATCAGCTTTTGCTGGTTGGTTTGGCGCTTCCGTCAAGCCTGACCCTAGTGTAACCTTGTTCGGGCAAACCCTGACGGTTCCTGTTCCTACTCTTGTGGTTGGAAAGGCTGCTGGGACCAGTTTTGACGCTTCGGCGTGCTCTGTTAAGGGTGCGTCTTTAACGCTTCCTTGGATTAAGGTCGGCGTTCAGTCCCCAAAGCTTACTGTCGGTATCAAGGGTGCGAAGGTGGGCTTGAGTACAAACGGAATTAAGAAAGCGGGCGCTCCTAAAAAGAAGGCTCCTGCTAAGAAAAAGAAAGCTAAGAAGTAATTAGCCCCATATTAAGTATTATTAAGCCCCCTTGGTTGAAACCTTGGGGGTTTTTTAGTTTACGCTCCTAATGTCGAAGATGTCTATTTCGTGTGAGTTTCCTTCACCGTCGAAAATATATAGAGTCGTTTCGTCTACGACTCCTGTGACTTCCCCGATCCAGCTTGAGCCGTCTTTGCATAAAACATTTACGGTTTTGCCTATCATCCTTTTATTAATCTCTATTTTATCTGAAGTTATTGTCGAGTTCATTCTATAACTAGCACTGTTTTTTCTTCTTCGTTTTCGTGTAGCTTAAATATAATTTTTTCTGGATTGTCTAATATTTCTTTGATTCTGTCTTTTGTTGAGCTACTAAGATAGTTGTTAAGTACGTTTACATAGGTTTCGTTTGCTGTTTTCCTTCGGGCCTTTTCTCTGCATTTGCATCCTATATGTATATGTCTTGATGTCCTTTCTATCGCTGAAAACTGTTCGACTTCTTCCATTAAGCTAGGATTAGCTAATAAAAACTGGGAAAAATTCTGAGGGCCTTCGAATGTTATCACGTTATTCTCCATTAGTTAACTTAATTAAACTAAAGTAAAGATAGAAAGACAATACTAGCGAAGGGAAATAATGCATAATTGAAGTTTCTAT
>Ga0315318_10001057_pt1 | contig 11921 bp, 15 predicted proteins | sample M1200m3416metaG_FD_203703 | JGI IMG/M metagenome (GOLD analysis project Ga0315318, IMG submission 203703) | Ammonia-oxidizing marine archaeal communities from Monterey Bay, California, United States - M1 200m 3416 | ecosystem: Environmental > Aquatic > Marine > Coastal | place: USA: California... | reverse complement strand
CCTGTAGACCATAAGTATTGGCTCAATAAAGGGGATAAGCTGGGGGAGGATGAGGATATAGTGCAGATCCCCTCAGTTACACGGATCATCGACTCCTGCTTCCCTAAACACCTCACTGATTGGGCGGTAAAGGCAGGCGCAGATGCGTACTTAGACACATGGAATCATTCACTTGAGGTGAGCGACAGAGTAGAGCTTATTACTACTGCTTACAAAAAGATAGGTGAAGAAGCAGCGAACATAGGATGGAGGGTACACAACTGGCTCCATATGTACATTACTGAGGCCATACCTGAGAAGTTTGAGTCTCCAGAAGGGGGAGAGAAGTGTATAGATGCGTTCCTTGAGTGGGAGAAGGCTCACCAAATTAAATGGGAGGAAGCTGAGAGGATGGTGTTTTTTGCACCAAGAGCTTTGAGGTATGCTGGTACCGCTGATGCCCTGGCTGTGATAGATGGGCAGAAGTTTGTAGTTGATTTCAAGACATCAAAGAAGATATATAAATCATACTACTTACAGGTTGCAGCGTATGCTTCAGCACTAAATGAAGAGCTTGGTCTGGTTGGTAAGGATAAGTATCAAGGTATGATATTAAGATTGGATAAAGAAAGTGGGAAGTTTCAAGAGAAAGCGTTTGATATAACGGATAGTGTTCCTGTCTTTTGGACTTGCATAGAGCTAAAGGAATGGAACTCTCAGAGAATCGGCAAACTTAAATATGGAGAGTAGCAATGGACCTTATGATTATAGGCGATCCACACGCCCACCCTGACTATGACAACTCACGCTTTGAAAAGCTAGGTAAGTTCATAGCAAAGGTTAAGCCTGACGCTGTTATATGTATGGGGGATTTCGCAGACATGCCTAGTCTATCATCGTATGACAGAGGCACGAAAGGTTTTGAAGGTAGGCGATACCAGAAGGATGTTGACGCAGCTCTTGATGCACAAGCTAGACTCTTGCATCCTCTTAAAAGGATGAAGAACTTAAAGAGGTACATGGTGTTAGGTAATCACGAAGATCGTATCACTCGCGTGACTAACTCTACACCAGAGCTGGATGGTACCATAGGTATCAAGGACTTAAAGTATAAAGAGAATGGTTGGAAGATCACACCATTTAAGAAAGCCTTAAAGATAAAGAACATTATGTTCAGTCATTACTTTTCTTCTGGTATAATGGGCAGGCCGATTAGTTCAGTACACATAGGCCACGCTCTAGTATCTAAGCTACACTGCTCGGCAGTACAAGGACATACACACTTGTATAACCACAGTGAGCAGACAAGACCAGATGGTCAGAAGATATTCGGCCTGTCGGCTGGCTGTTATAGCCATCCAGAGTACACCGAATCATGGTGCGCTGACACAGAGTATCAGTGGTGGAGGGGGGTTATCATGCTTGAGGGGCTTGATGGTGAGGGATACTACAATGGTATCCATGCTATTACACAGAGACAGATACTTAAATGCTGAATCCCACTCAAGAGTGGACAGACAAGCAGCAAGCTGCTATAATGCTAGGATCAGCCAAGCATTGTTGGAGGATCAGGATGGAAAGAGTGCCACCAGACAATGAGATAACATGGTCTGAATGGTTTGAACAGAAGTATAAGATTCCACTATGGAAGTTTAGAGAAGACTACAAGAAGAATCATAAGTAAATTATTTTCACCACACAGCCCTTAGGAAAGGCAGTGATCCCGTAAGGTACGGGTTTGTCAGCACCCTTGTCTTCCCAATCATCGAAGTCGAGGGTGTTGGCAATCTTTATTGTCTCTTCATCTTGATAGACTAACCAGCCCACACTCATGAGTTCGGGACACTTGATCTCTTCATGCTTCTCCCATTCATTGGAAGCTATGATATCCTTCCAAGTAATAAGACAGCACTTGTACTTTATTTCTTCTTTCGTCTTTCCAGCGGTCCGGGGAGTATCCAGCCCAGTACCATCGGAACCAATACAACTAAGATTAGTAACCATCCGCCCATCTCTATAAGTTGACCTATAACATCCCAAAAATTAGATTCTGCACAGCTATTCAATGTGGTGTCTCCAGTCTTCGGGGTCATCACGTCCGCAACCACACTCGTCACAGAGGCACCTCCCGCTGCCGCCAGTAGCACAGGCGCAGTCCCCGAGGTCGCAATCGAGGCAATCGCACCCGCTCCTAGTGAGCCGCTCCCTATCAGAGCTGCTTTCTTTAGGCTGGTACATCCGGCAATGGCGCACCAGAAAAGAAGAAATGATAAACGAGGGTAGCGGCTATTAGAACAACTGCTGCTGCTATCACTGGGTATGATGTCGCAAACGCTTTTAGTTTTTCCATGTAACATTTTCCTATCTGTATTGTGGGCATTTGCCCGTGATTGGGTCGCATAATATACCACCCCCTCCATCAAATGATGGAGCTTTCATTGCGGCAGTAATCGGTGAACCAGAAATTCCACTTGATGGCCCCCCGCTAGGCATAGACATAGACGGAATTAAAGACGAAGGGCTTGCAATCCAAGGGACTGCCCCCGGGGTAGTCGATATTGGTATACTTGCTGCTAAAGAGATAGGTGGTAATCCAGACATCATTCTAGAATATTCAACAGGGTCCATCCCCGAAGGGACCGGATTTCCAGAAGCTGCTGCTGCCGCTACTATCTCTGCGGGTGTTGGGTCAAAAGTTCCTGTTATAACACTATGATATACAGGGGCAGGAGCTGGAGGAGCGGATGTTGTTGGATTTGGGGAGGTTAGTACTGGATCTGGATCTGGCGCACCAAACATTGTCCAATAACCGTAGACGGGATCAGCCATTATGAATCCTCAATGTGATGTTCATGGTCCACGTCGATGAACCAAGTTATCAATTTTTGTAGATAATGAATTCAACATTTCTTTTATTTCTCCGAATTGTTCAGAGTTTCTAGCATCTGATCTATTCATTCTCTCAGATAAGCTCTTGATTTCTAGTTGATTACGAATGGTGTCTTGCTCTATATCAGTTACATAAGTGAAGAATCCTACAGCAATAGCAAGAGTTCCAAACAGATGTGAGACACTGAGGCTCTTTGACATGTGCCAGCCACCATTACCACGTCGATCTGGACCCGTATATTCAGCCATCATCTCACCTTCGTCGCTAAGATTTTATCCAACATATTCTCAATGGTTTCTAATCTGTAGAGCATAACGTCTAGGTTCTTTACAGACTCTGCTACTTCCTTTTGATCCCCTGTCAACTTCTTTAGGTTGTGGATTTCAATACCACACTGCTTCGCTTCTTTCTCTAAAGCGGGGATTGCTCTTCCCTGTATTCCACCTAGACGCTCCACTTCAGAGGAGATATCAGATGCCCACCAGATAGCACTACCTGTCTGAGCAATCAGGAATAATAGGAATCCAAAAAATTTAGAATCAACTTTCAATCTCTACTCCTCCGGGTTTCTTTGCTGGCAGACTCTCTGTCTCTATTGTTCTTAGATAGTCTTCAGCCGCCCAAAAGATACAGGTCTGGTTTACTTTACTATTATGAAGAAAGAGTGTGCTGCTGGGATTGTTTCTGTTCTCTGCTATATACATCTGAATAGTTGGGGTTAGTTGCATGGCGTGTACAGGCTTCTCATTATACTTGTCAAGCAGTTCTTCAATGATTACCTCTGGCCCACCCCTCGTGCAAATAGCCTGTATTGGCGCTACTGTTCTAAAGAATGCGGGGCTTGCTGCGCTTGCTTCTGGCACAAGCATAGCTAACCATACAAAAAGAATGAAAAGCTTAATCATCTTATCTCCTATTGAACGGATCAGTTCTTTCCTGTCTCTCAACCTCTTCCAAGACCCCAAGCAAAGCTTCCATCCTCCTAGTTCTTTTGTTGGCAGCGTGCCATTTAATTTTACCCTTTAACTCAGCCATGTCCTTCATTAAGTTCTTCTTCTTAAAGTATTGCTGCTTCCTTAGATTAACATCATAGACTGACGCGCCTGAAAAGAATCTTAACCACCGAGCTACCTGTGGTGCATCTATAGGATTGGATTCCCTTCTTGCACCCAGACCACCGAAGGCTTCAGTTGTTGTTATCCTTCCGGTATCAGGATCTTTCGACCTCTCACCAAATACATTAGCTGGATTAAGGCGGTTAATTTCTGTTAACGGAACAATAATCTGAGCTAACTTCCAAAGTCTAGTAGGCAATGCAATACCAAGGTAGTCCTTCATCTCTAGATTAGAGGTCTCAACTATAGGTTTCTTACGGAAGGTATCGTAGTTAGCTATCTGTTCAAGAGGTTCTTTGATTAAGGGCGTAATCATCTCAGTTAACAGATGTGCTGGCCTAAACATTCTTTGTAAGTCTGCCATTGGTATAACATTCAATGCCGTGAATGCTTGTACAACACCTTGGTTCTCTTTACCCAAGAAGATAGGAACACGCTCACCCCAGAACTTACCATAGTCTGAGTAGGTTAAGTCGCCAGTCTCATGCTCAAACTGTTCTTTAGCCAAGTGTAACTTCTCTGCCCTCTCAGGATTAAGAACAAGATGCTTTAACTGTGCTGGTATATTCTTGCGTGTCCAAGTATAGAACGGCATCGTTCTTTTAAGAACATTGCGTTCAAACTTAGAGACATCACGGTAGTCAAAGAGGGATGCCTTTACCTGTTGAGATGCTATGTCAAACACAGCTTCATCCCTAGTCATCGGAACTTGGTACTGCGATTTGCCACCACGAGGATCATCAACTACCCGAGTAGACCAGTTGTTCTTACCAACGTCATCAAGTGCAACCTTGCTACCATCCGGCGCAGTCCACTTGAACTTGCTTGGATTCTTTTTAATCTGCGCTAGTGTGTTGAGGAACACAGCATACCTAGCATTGCCTTCGATGGTTCCACCAAAAGCAAAGCCAGCCTTAACAGCCGGGTTATCAGGACCAAGGGCTTTAGCTAATGGGGATACCATACCGGCAGCAGCTTCTTGTGCTTTAACCTGATCCCTTACAATGTCATCAGCGTAGTGACCAGCAGTAACGCCGCGATCTCTAGCGTTCTCGACAATCTCACGCATGGTGTAGCCTGTGTTATGAAACTCTGCATTCCATAACTTGTCATCAATATTGGGAACTGCCTTATCACCCAACCGGACATTGATACCACGCAGATTCTTAACGGTATCATCTCTAAGAGCTTGAGTACCATTAAACCTACCATAATATTGCAGCTTGGCTGCATCCTTATACGTTCTTACTGCTTCAGGTATGTTAACACCAAGGCCAGAAATGGTATAAGCGTTTAAGATATTGCCTACTGCGTTACGAGTATGATAAGCTGGACGAACACCAAGAGTCCAAGCCTTCCAGCCATTCTGTATCTGGTCATACATCTTCATAAAATCTCTTAGCTTCTTCTCTCCCACTACACTACCAGACATAAGCTCTAAGCTATCTTCTATCTGCTTGCGTACATCTTTAGGAGCAAGGAAGACTTCAGTGTTATCCCGCTTGAATGCATCTCTAGCATTGTCTGCAACCTTAGCAGCAGCAGGATACTGTTTGCTAAGAGAAGCTATCTGTGTGTCATCAAGCATGTTGCGCTGGAATCTACCCAACCCGCGCAAGTTAAGCTGCTCTAAGAATGATGTAGTCCACGCTTGGTCTAGCTCTTCAACAGATGGGGTGTGGTCAGGGATGCCCTTAACCTTTTGAAAGTCATCAGCATTATCTATCTGCTTCCATGCAAACTTATCAATCTCTCGATTCAAAGGGTCTCTTAACTTATCTTCATTAAGGAACCTAGCTTCCCATGTATCATCAGCACCTTTACGCACCCACTTGCCAATAGACATCTCAGACTTGACAGGCTGCTGCTTCATAAACTGTTCCCATGTTACACCTTTTCTTGGGAATGATCTTATGAAGTCAGGATCAAACATCTCTGGATGGTATTGCTTTCCAACAGTACGATACCCATCAGTCACCTCATCAATGAACCACTTGCGCTGCAAGGCTTTATTGTGTTGTGACCAGCGTAACCCTAATGCAATGCCGGGATCTTCTTGGAAGAACTGATGCTCATAGGGTCGATCAAGTGGGTTAGGTGTGCGACCGCCAAGGTCGGCTTGCCTACCCATATTGATTTCACTAATGGTTTTATTGGGATCAACCTTACGAGACATCCTAAACCCAGCCTTATAAATAGGCTGACCAAACTCATCGATACCTTCTATTAAATCTTTGTCTCGCTCTTCAATAAACTCTCTACCCGGTCGAGTAAGTAACCGAGGAAAGTAACCCTTTCCTTTTATGGGGTCATAAGTTAAACCAAAAGCTTGCTCTAGTTCATGCCACTCATTGGTTCGGTCTTCCCATTCCTTTAGCAGTCTCTCCCCATCCTTACCCAGATCACGCTGATACTGTAAAGATATTGAGTTGCCTGTACCACGCTCCATAGAATCACGAAACGCTCTTTGAACATGGGCAGAAGACACGCCTAATGTGCCAGATCTTTCTTTAAAGAACTTATTTAGCTTGGGCAATTCTTCTGCCATCTCTTTTTCCATACGCCTGAGATGGTTCTGTGCTGTACCATACACACCCTTTACTTGTCTTCCCATTCCTACGGGAGCATTGAACCAACGAGCTACATCCTTCATGCCAATGCCATCACCAATAGGAAGTTCTTTATCGAACATGGTGTTCTTAGCTTTTGTTAGTTGACGAGCTACACTGCGTGGAGTACCACGAGATATAGCTTTACCTAATCCTTTTATAGCACTACCGCCTACATAAGTCAAGGGGTCTGTAGCTACATCACCAGCAAAACCTAACACGCCCTTGAGTATAGGGTTCATGTCATCAGGAAGGAAGTCTTGCGTCCTTACCTCTTCCTCACCAGACCAGCCACGACTAGCCCCTTCCCAGAATCCCTCCTCTGGGGTGAGGTCTACACCACCGGCTGCTCTAAAGAGATCACCGCCTAAGGCAGATTCTTTTAGACCAACCTTTAATGCTTGCGCTGGCTTCTCTAGTGCAGCAAGATAATCCATAATACCACGCTCACCAGTATTGGGAGCTATCTTATCTTCATACTTAGATAAAAGCTGCCCCTTTAATACCGCTGCTTGCTGGTCTTTAGGTCGCTGTAAGAAAGAGTCTGAAACATTAGCAGAGAATTGCTGACCATTAAAATTAAATGTAACCTGTGGCACTATTGCACCTGAATGTCCATGACCTCTGCATTGGTCCCCGCCCCAGAAGGGCCGCCACCAGTTTGCTTAGATAGAAAATCTCTAGCCAATACCATAAACTCTTCTATTGATCTATTGCCTTCATACCCGCCATACGCCTCTGGTAATTGCAATGTTCCACCAGCAGACCACTCCCCAGCTAGTTGTGCAACAGCAGCATCAAAGTCTATTTCTGAAAGAGCAAGGATTTGATTTAGTCTAACAGACTTAGGACCAATATTTTCTTGTAGTGCTTTTTGGGCTTTCAGAAAATCAGTGGCAGCTTTAGCTTCAGCCTTATCAATCTCAAGAGTATAGCCGCTAACCTCTGCTGCTTTCTTTGGACCTACATGCTTGACCAATCTGTTGTAAATAACCTTGGCAGACTTGGGAACCTTCTTATCCTTAAAGACTTCTTCGATAATCTTAGCGTCATCAATAGCGCCTCTAGCTTTAGCGTCTCCTGCAAGGAGGGCCATAGCATTCTCTACATACTTGCTTTCCCTACCCGGATTCTGGAAGGACAACAAGATGGAATGACCCAATACAGTCTGCATATTGTTTAGAAAAGAATCTCTTTCCTGCTGTCTTCGCTGGACAAGACCCGGTAGTTGTGATTGAAAGGTATCACCAACAGGAGGAAGTCCAATAGGAGGAACACCACCTAATCCACCACCACCTCTTGGTTCATAGGTGGGATCAGGGGTACCATCTGGTAAGAGGGAAGAACCAACTAATCCCGCACCACCTAGAACCGCTGCTGTTGCAACTGGTCTCCTTCTTGCAATTCCTGCTGGTATAGCTGGGCTTCCGGGAACTGCTGGTCTAGCCCCTGCTGTTTTTGCGCTAGGAGGATATACTTTTGTTCTCTGTGTATGCCCTCCCTTCCTACTCCTCGGACCAGCTACAGTATGATAGGGTGTATTAAGTCTACCGCCGGGAGGGAGTCTGGTTCCGGGTGCGCCCGGTGGGATCGCTGCCTGTCCCGGCTGTCCGGGAATGCCTTTAGCCCCTCCACGCCAGCCAGTACCAGCAAATGGTCTTTTACCTAGATTCCATAATGATTGTGCTGCTCTAAGGGGCCATGCCATATTATCTACCTCTAAACATTGACGGCAGTGGAGCAAAAGCCCTACTAGCTGGGCCTACTGATACTGCCGAATAGTAATCAGGGTTAGGTGCTTCAGTACCCTTTATTAAATCAGACAAGAACATCATCTTTAACATGCGTCTAAGCTTGTCTTGCTCAGTTACTGGAGGAGTTGCATCTGGTTTTGAAGCCTCTTTTATCTGTTCCTTAAAAGGACCGATTGGACGCGGTGGTCTACCAAGACCGGGAGTAGCCTTCTCTCTTGTTGGTGGACTGAGTTGAGTGTGTGCTCCTGTCTCCCTAACACTAGGTGGAAGTCCACCCGGACCCATTGCTGCTGGTGCAGAATGTTTTACTCTGGGTAATGTATCTATTGGAAGGTACCCTCTCGCAGTCGATGCGGCAGGAGCTGTTGCTCTAATAGGAACAGAAGTTAGCGGACCACTCGGCTCAAAAGGATTGGGTGGCTCTCGCATCATCCTAACAAATGCAGGATCAGCAGGGGGAGTTGCTAGATTTATTCCGGTTGATCTTCCATTAGCCATATCAGAAGCTCTAACTTGAGCAGCTATAGCTTGTTCGCGTTCGCTAAGACCCGGAATCGTAGGAGGTGCAGCAACAGGTGCAGCAACAGATGGCGCGGGAAACCCTAAAGAAGCTGGGGTGACATTACGCACTATATCTGCTACACTTCTTGGCCCTGTTGGGGTGCTGGGTCTTGTAGGCTGTGCTGGCGGACCACCTGACTCTCCCCCAAAGAAGGGACGAGCAGGAATGCCCGGTGCAGTACCCATAACTCGATCAAGCATGGGGTCTACAAGACCTTCTTGGGCTGCAAGCGCACCACTCTTTATCTTATCAGTCCACCATTTTTTATAAAAGGATGGTTCAATGTGCCATATTGCATGTGCCATATATATCTCCTACTTCGCCGCTGTTGCAAACATTGACGCTGCCATCGGGCCACCCATTGCCATACCTAAACCACCAGCAAGGGCTGTAACCCACGGACTTGGACCACCCGGACCAGTAGCCGTAGTCTGGCCACCATAATCTCCAGATATCCCAGCAAGGTAGTTCTGCAAACCAATAGTCGGAAGTTGTGATTGGTAAGAATAACGCTGCATGGCTTCATCAATACCAGCCTGATCCATTGCTCGTTGCTGTGCACCAATTGAACTCATTGCATCATACTGCTGTAGTGGCGCACCCATAATAGATGGATAGCGACCTAATGCACCAAGCTGTCTGTCTTGTGCGCTCTTGTAAGCTTCAAATTGAGCAGCAGCAATCTTATTGGTAATATCTTCTTGAGCAGCAGAAACTGCATTTGCCTGTACAATGTCACCTCTTGTTGATCCACCGGGCTGATACTGTGTAATCTGTTGTCGAATACCCGGCAAGACATTCCCTGTCAACTGAGCCATTGACTGCGCTCTAACAGCGTCAGCTACTGGATCAAACCTAGAGATATCTACATCACCAGATAAAAGATTAAGCTGTGCTGCTTCTGCTCCCCTCTGCTGCGCTCCCGGTCTTGGACCGGAGAGGTATCCAAGCGCTCCTGTTTGAGCAGCTTCTTGAGCAGGAGAGAATCCAGCAACGGTCGGCCCTGTGAAGTAATCAGGTGTCATCTTACCACCAGAATACAAGTCTTCGGCCCTCTTAAAGCCTGTCTCTAAATAAGGCTTCTGTTCAGCCCAAGGCTCTGTTCTTGTTACGGTTGATTTGCTTCCTCCAGACATACTCTACTCCTTAATTAACCTAACACCAACTAGAATGTGACGTAAAGCTTTGCCTTCATCATCTAATATTGACTCTCTCATACTGCCGGGAAAGTAGGGATAATAGCCGTACTTATCTATATCTGATTCTGACCCAGACGATTCCCACGCGCCCTCTTCAGCTCCACCCGGATCTCTCCAAGTATACTTAGGGTATACATACTTATAACCCGGAACATCAGGCATAGGCAGTCCGGCAGTAGCGGTAGAACCACTAGCATCAAAAGGATAATCCATTTGATCCGCTAATGATAAGTAAGGAGATGCCTCACCAAGCGTCCTGCCTTTACCACCTAGCTCTGTAGGTCTATGACCAAAGTGTTTCCAATGCATCCTTCCATAGTCAGCTAGATTAGTTTTCCCATGCTTGTCTCTATTAGTGAGAAAATCAGCCATTAAGTCTGGGTACTTTCGTACATAATTGCCGAATATGCTTCCACCGCTAAAGTTCATAGGGACATCAGGAACTGGTGGGCGAGTATAAGACAGTAGTCCGGGCGCGGACGGTGGCGCGTAATCAGCAGCAGTGATGCCAGCAGCAGTAAGTACAGGTGGTAATGCCATTAGTGTAACCTATGTTGTAGTTCTTTTGTATACACGGTATATGAGTCCTTCCAATCTGGTAGTAGTTTCTTCCAACCTTTTCTTCCCCATAGCTCGATAGCTGAACAACCATACTTGATAGCAAAGCCTTCAATCATTGTCTGAAAGCTTTTTATTTCTTCAAAGTTTTCTCCAGCAAGAGATATGATTCGTAGTATTTTCTTCTGAGGGTACTGTATAAATTGTGTAACCATTGCAGCATTAATATTATCATTATCTTCATAAGCTACCCATAGTTGCATTTCACCAGTAGATAAAGGTTCGACAAAATCTTCCGGTTCTAATTCTCCCTCAGAATGCACTGCTGCTTTAGCTAACATTGGTGCAACATCCTCCCAAACGTAAGGAACGTCATCAGGATAGAGTAAGTGTGGTTTCAAAGCTGAGTCCAAGTTCCGCTGTCATTAAAGAAGTATATGCCCTCACCAGATCCGGGATTCCAATCAGTCCCGTCGGCATACCTAATATCACCCTTTCTTGGGCGTGTAGGTTCAATATGCATGCATTCCAATCTAAAGGTAGCTTGATTTAAGAATATATTTCCGATTCTTTTTAGCTCAGTAACTACATAATTACCAAGATCTTCTACACTTTCTGGTAATGGTCCGGGTTCGTATCTTGTTTCGCTCTTGACTACTCGATCAATAAAGGTAGCCATCAGTATTGCCTACTTCCTCTATTACCAGCATTATCTATATCTAAAGCATAGCCATCTAGTTCCCAATCCATATCAGTAGAAGACTCAAACTTGACAGCATAGAACTTTCCTGTACCTCTTACCGATACTTTTGACTGGGTATCAGGATCAAATGAAACCGCATCCTTCCAATCATAACCACCCTCAGTTGACATAGAGGTACCAAGATATACTTTAATAGAGTTAGAGCCGTTTATAGACATCTTTGGATAGATAGCGCTAATACGTTTCACTCCCGTAAAGTCTGGCTGTCCTTGAGCATTTAAGGATAGTCCAGTTCTCTCTACATAGGATGTCATTAATGCAGTATCTTTCTTATTGCCGGATCTATCTCTATATAGCTTGGTATTAATAGGATCAGCAAACAATAAGACTTTATCCTGTAATGCGTAACTCATTGTCCAAGGGCCAGTAATGGTAGCCCATGAAGTTGTTGCACTTGCCCATGTAGATGGGAGAACAGGATCGCCTACATTCCCATATCCCATGTGAGCTACAGAAGGTATGTCTTTTATGGTAAATGTATTAGTTATATAG
>Ga0315318_10001056_pt1 | contig 11921 bp, 1 predicted proteins | sample M1200m3416metaG_FD_203703 | JGI IMG/M metagenome (GOLD analysis project Ga0315318, IMG submission 203703) | Ammonia-oxidizing marine archaeal communities from Monterey Bay, California, United States - M1 200m 3416 | ecosystem: Environmental > Aquatic > Marine > Coastal | place: USA: California... | reverse complement strand
ATCAAAGTTTGCTCGAGCAATCTTTGCATATACATTGGGGATAGTTACCCCTAATCTTTCTTCTTCATAGTCTAGTTCTAAAGCCATTTTCTTTTCCTTCCTTTATTCATGTTATGAAATGTATTTTCCAAGTTAGTGAATGGGAAACATCAACCCCATTACCAGTTGCTGTTCCGATAAGTGTGAAATGCACATAGTCACCCGGTTCAGGTGTAGTATACTCATTAGGGGAAGGGAAATTATTTTCAACGGGTAAAGTTAATCTTAACTTTATTCCTGTCCCATCCCTACCAAGAGCCATTTGAGCATCACTACTTGAACCCTCCACAGTAGCATTTATACTTTCATTAAATTGTTGGCCAGCAATTGAACCTGACCAAGCATAACTAGTGGCTCCATCAGCACCAAGCCATCCAAAGGTCAAAACTTCAATATACCCTGTATGTGAAAAATGGTCTGCTTCATAGCCATCTTCAAGGTCACCAGCACTTATATTCAAAACATGAGTTGAAGCAGCAGGGTCGCCATCTTCGGAGAATGTTCCAGTATAAGCAGGGAAAGACCATGTTCCCGTCTTTTCTTCAGTAATGAATCCAGTAGTCCCACCATCTGATGTTTGAATAATTACATTTGTTGGGCCACTACCACCTTGATTTCCTTGTTGTGCTACAACCCCAACAGCACCTAAGAAACTCATGCTCCCACCTGAACCCATTTTGTTGCTACTACACATACATAGGCTGTGGCATCATTATCTGCTACTGCCGCATTAGCCGCCCAATTAGTAGCCATAGCGTTACCTGAGCCTAATGCTACTGTTGCGCTTGAGCCTGTATTATTGAACACTGTAAATTGTTGCCCTACTGTTGCGCTAACAGGTAGAGTGCAAGTTCCTGCTGTCCAATAAACATAGGAACCTGATTGACCCGGTGTTAATTGTGTATTACTTGATACTGCTACAACATCTGCTAATTGATTGAGTTTAACAGTTCCATGTTCATCACCTGTAATCCATGTGACTCCACCATCGCCTGATGATATGGAGAGTTGGTCATCACCTGTTGCACTCGCTACATCAGCCGCGCCTATTACTACATTGTTATCGCCCGTAGTGATGTTATCTCCCGCATCGTTTCCTACGGCTATGTTGGTTGAACCTGTAGTAAGGACTTTTAATGTCGCTGTTCCAATTGCGGTGTTATCTGAGCCACTAGCAGAAGAACCCGCCTTTAATGCTTCAAATCCTATTGCGGTGTTGTATAAGCCATCTATACCATCTCCTGCCGTATACCCAATGATAGTATTGTAAGAGGCACTATTCCCACTATTCTTACCGGCCATATGCCCCATAACAGTATTACCAATACCTGATGTTGAAGTCTGTAATGCCTGAGAACCAACAGCGACATTGAAATGGTTGTTTATGTTCTCTAACGCTTCATTTCCTACTGCAACATTTTGAGAACCATACTGATTAGATTTCAATGCTTCATGCCCTATCCCAACAGTAGCCCATGCAGTAGTAGTTGCAGTTCCGGCATTGTAACCAATCAATACCGAATTGTCAGCAGAAGTAATAGCGTCACCTGCATAGTTTCCAATAGCGACATTCTTTTCACCACCAGCAACAGCACCACCTAAAGCATCATAACCAATTGCTATGTTATCATTTTCTGTATCTGCGGCATCTAAAGCACCCTTTCCAATAGCGGTGTTTCTTGTTCCTGTTGTAATTGCATTTAGAGCATAATAGCCTATTCCTATGTTATAGTCTGCACCACTTGTATTAGTTTGGTCGCCTGAAAGTGCCTGTTTTCCTATCGCTACATTGTAGTCGCCTTGGTCATTACCTACATATTTTCCAGCATCTTTACCAATAGCCACATTTGATGTTCCTTGAGTTTTGCCGTAAGAACCCATGTATGCTTGGTCGCCAATTGCTATATTGTCTGATGCCCCAACTATTCTTTCACCTGCGGCCATTCCAATTGCAATATTAGAACCTCCGGTTGTTAGATTGTTAAGTGTCTTATAACCAAGTGCAGCATTTCTATCTCCTGTTGTAACTGCTGGCCCTGAAAGTTGTCCTACAAAGGTATTCCAAGTAGCATTGTCTAATGAGCCTGTTGTTCCTTGACCAATCCAAATACTTGTTCCTTCAACTTTAGAATCTGATAATCCATCTAATGCAGTAGCACCACCACTTGAAACAGTAGCCCATGTGTTATCACCTCTAAGATATGTTGAACCTGATGCTGTTCCGGTTGCTGATAACATCGCTAAATCCACAGCACCTGCTTGAATTGTTGATGAAGCAGTTATGTTTCCTCCACCATTGAAAGCACCTGAGTTCCAAACGACATCTCCCGTCATTGCTATGGTTCTGCCGGTAGTTAATGTAGCCGCACTTGTCGCCGTATCTGCATTACCTGTTAAATCACCATCAACTGTTAGTCCTCCTCCCAATACATTAGTTGAGGGGTTGTATCGCAATTGGTCATCAAACCACATCTCCTGACCTATTCCTAATCCATCATTCATAAACGCGACATATTGGTTACCTGACGCACCTGCATTAGTTTGAACCTTAGCGGCGGTTCCGGTTGTATCTTGATTCAATGTTGGGAAGGTGCAATTCGTTAATGTTCCGCTTGCTGGTGTTCCTAATGCTGGTGCTACCAAAACCATACCGGAAGCCATTGTTCCTTGAGCCACTTGAGCCGCCGGTAATGCTGTTGCATTAGTTAGAACCAATGCAGAAGGAGTGCCTAATGCTGGTGTAGTTAAGGTTGGACTTGTTAGTGTTTTATTTGTTAAAGTTTGAGAACCGGTTAAGGTAGCAACTGTTGAATCAATCGCTATATCATTTGCATTAGCAGTTATGCCTGTTCCTCCAACAACATCTAATGTAGGATTAACAGTGCTTGTTCCACTTTGAGTCATTCCTGCACCAGCAGTAACTGAAGTAACAGTTCCACTAGAACTACCACCAGACAATGTTATCCAAGCACCATCTCCACGCAAGAATTTGGCTGTATCTCCTGTTGCTGCTTCAGGAACTAAACCTGCTGTTCCAGTAATAGTTGAAGCACCACCGAATTCGGGAATGACTACATCTTCAACAGATTCGTCACTCATTGTGAATCTTATAGTTTTATTCGCTTTAAGTAGTATTGAAGCACTAACCGAATGAGAGGCGGCAGTTGTGCCTTGAACTGCTCTATCAACATGTAATCCATATTCATCTGTTATTTGAGATACTAATGAATGGCCACCAATTAGCCTACATTTTTCAGACCCTATCAATATTATTTTTGAGTTACTCCCGAATGGGTCTGATTGAGTAAAGAACTTTTCTTCATCCGCTTGAGATGTTCTTAGGACTGTTGCAGAAGTATTCACAGCAACAGTTAATGTAGCGGTTTGTTCTGCTACTTTACCTTCATCTGTTACACCATCAGCATCAAGAGTTTTAACATTTGAATTGAGTAGTGTTGATATAGAAGATAAACCTGTTCCTCCCCTTGCGGCGGCTACGGTTCCACTTGTAGCATTACTTAGGTTTCTCATATCTACATTGGGAACATTACCTAAGCCTACATTTGAAGCAGTAGTCCCAGACCTGATTGTAGAGGTTGAATCGTTATCAACATTACTAAGTCCTACATCTGATTTGGTTGCTGCTAAAAGAGTAGCAGTTTGTTTTGCAGCATCAGTTGTATTATCTACATTAGCCAAACCAACATGAGATTTAGTTACACCGGCAACTGTCCCTGTAAATGTGGGACCAGCAAACATAGTTGCTTTAGATTCATTAGTTACATTTTCTAACCCTACATCGCTAGCATCTGCTTCTGAAAGGGCGGCAGTAATTATAGTTGCTTGACTAGCATTAGTTACATTACCTAGTCCAACATCATCGGCATCAGCCGCAGTAAGAGTAGCCGCTTGAATTGTTGCTTGACTAACATTAGTTACATTACCTAATCCAACATTGGCGGCGGTGGTTCCTGCCCTAATTGTAGATGTAGAATCGTTATCCACATTGGATAGCCCTACATCAGATTTAGTAGTGTTAGAGTTTAATAGAGTAGTAACCGCAGTAAGCCCAGTTCCACCTCTAGTTGCAGGTAAGGTTCCACTTGATATGTTTGCCGCATTAGTAGTATCAACATTAGCAACATTACTAAGACCGACATTAGCCTTTGTGGTTCCTGCCTGTATTGTAGCAGTAGAATCATTATCCACATTTCCAAGTCCCACATCTGCCTTAGCCAAACCAAGAGCCGATTTACCAACAGTAACCTCTATCCATTCTGAACCGCTTACTTCATTATCACCGGCTGCTGTGGCCCTATACAATTTATTGTTATCATTTGTATCAACCCATAAATCACCTGCGGCCAAAGCGGTGGGAATACCATCTTGTTTGAAGGTAGTTGTTTGGGCCTGATTCAATACATTAGCCAACCCTACATCAGACTTAGTAGTGTTTGCATTCAATAGGGTTGTGATAGCAGATAAGCCTGTGCCACCGAGGGTAGCCGCTAAAGTTCCAGAAGAAATATTACCTGCATTTGTGGTATCTACATTGGCTACATTTGATAGCCCTACATTGGCTTTAGTGGTTCCTGCTCTTATCGTGGAAGTTGAATCATTGTCTACATTACTAAGGCCAACATCTGCTTTTACCAATACAAGATTATCCTTAGCATTCTGCTTTTGCGTAGTTGTTAGGCTTTGACTATCTGTATCTATTCTTAGTCTGTTACCTAGAGCAGTAGCAGTAGTAGTTGCATAATTGGCATCATCTCCTAAAGCCGCTGCAAGTTCATTTAGAGTGTTTATTGTTTCAGGTGCGCCATCTACTATACCTGTAACTTGAGTGTCAACATATGATTCAGTAGTCTTAGCATCCAATGCTGTCTGTGTTGCAGTTGAAACAGGTAAATCTGCTGGTGCTGTATTTGAAACATTACCTAAGCCCACATCACCCTTAGCCAAGCCCAATGCTCCTTTAGCAACAGTAACTTCTATCCACTCTCCAGACCCAGTATTGTTATCGCCTGCGGCAGTAGCGCGGTATAATTTATTATTGTCGTTTGTATCTACCCACATATCACCAGCAGCAGTAGCCGTTGGAACTGCGTCTTGTTTGAAAGAAGTAATTTGTGCTACATTTAGAACATTACTGAGGCCAACATTTGAAGCCGTTGTTCCTGAGCGAATGGTTGCTGTTGAATCATTGTCTACATTTGATAGGCCCACATCAGACTTAGTAGTATTAGTGTTTAACAAAGTAGTAATAGCAGTTAAACCAGTTCCGCCGATGTTAGCCGCTAAAGTTCCTGATGTAATTTTTGAGGCAGAAATGTTCGGTATATCTCCAGAAACTATTTCCCCTCTTATAGTAGCAGAAGTTTTATTTTCTACAACAGAAAGACCTACATTTGCTTTAGTAGTTCCAGCCTGTATAGTGGCATCACTTGTGTTATCTACATTTCCTAATCCTACATCTGTATTAGCCAATCCAAGAGCCGCTTTTGAAACAGTAACTTCTTCCCAATTGGAACTTCCTGTTGCAGATGCTCTATACAACTTATTGCTATCATTAGTGTCAACCCATATATCTCCTATGGCAGTAGCAGTAGGAGCATCATCTTGCTTAAATGAGGTGGTTTGCGCTTGATTGAGAACACTTCCTAATCCTACATCTGACTTTGTAGTATTAGTGTTTTTATGGGTTGAATCAGCAAAGTTGGTTATACCTGTTCCACCCCTACCAGCCGCTAAAGTTCCTGATGTGAGTTTATCTGTTGAAATGTTAGGAATGTTACTTGCAATTATTTCTCCTCTTATGGTAGCAGAACTCTTATTCTCTACACTACCCAAACCTATATCAGACTTAGTAGTTCCTACATCAGAATGAGTTGTATTGGAGTTTTTATAGTTAGCATCGGAGAAGTTATTTAATCCTGTTCCGCCTTCTGAAACAGGTAATACATAACTACCCGATAATCCCCATGTTGGTAAACGATAATATGTTCCACTACCATCAGTCCACTTCCATATGTCACCATTGGAATCATCAAAAACGAGTTGAGCATTTGTGGAACTTCCTCTATCAACTTCTATACCTACTGGATTAGAAGCAGCACTACCTGACTGTCCATAATTTAATAGTGCGATATTATCTGTTATCTTCGTCGCGCCACTTACAGTCAAATCACCTGTTACTGTTAATTCTGATATAGTAGCAGTAGCGTTATCTTTTATTCTTAATACTTCTGTTCCATCATATTGTTTGAAAATCATATCCTGTGCGTCTTCGGTAATTTGTAGTATTGCGTCTTGGCTACCAGCACTCCCATCAGCAGTAATTTTCATTACAGGGGCCAATGCACCCTCATAACCACCGAAGAAATAAACTCCTTGAGTTGTTCCTATGGTTTCAGTGCCTAGCAAAAGTCGGTCCTCTGCACTAATATACATCCAACCGGTATCTCCGCCTGTTGTGTAGTTTGAAATTTCTGTTGTATGTAGAGAGGTCGAACTTGAAGTATCTGTTGTTATTTTAAGATAATTATTAGTTGAAGTATTATCATAAACCTTTAATCCATCACTGCTAGTTGTTCCAGTAACCTTTAATTTACCTGTGAAAGCAGGGTCATCAGTAGGTTGAACACTTAATGTTGTTCTAGCATTTGAAGCAGCAGCATCATCTATTAATGTAGCACCAAAGGTAGAAATGGTTGTGCTTGCTGGTAATGTAAGAGTTTTAATATCTGCATCTACTTCTGAATCCATTAACGCACCAGCAGCAGTTACATTGGTAGCATCAGTAATATCTGCTCCTAATTCATATCCAAGTGCTGTTGCGAGTTCAGTCTGTGTTATAGTGCTTTTAAGTGTTGGAGTTCCACTATCATCCCATATTGCAGCATTACCAGTATTTCCCCCTGTCCCGCTTATTTTACTATCATTAAGATTTACTCTATACTCTAACTTACCAAATGCTTCCCTAATCTTATCTGCGGCAACCACGCTGCTTACTGAACTAGCGGTTGAATATCCTGTTAATGCTAGGTTTGCTATCTCAGTAGCAGTTTGGTCAGCAGTAGAATTTTCTTCTACACTAATTATAGTTCTAAGTTCTGATGCAGAAAGCATACTATTTACTCCAGAACCCACTGCTTTACCCAATACTGTTCCAGCCGTCATCCCTTCAATTTGGGTTACCTCTAGGTCTAGACCAGATGCAAGGTGTTCAGATGATAATGGAGACATTTCTATTGCTTGACCGGTAATTCCCAGATAGTCGCCTTGAGGACTATAACCATCTGCCCTTGTTAATGTAACATTTGTTGAGTTATCAGTTCCAGCAGCATCTACGCTAATTGCGCTTCTAACAGCCGCTACATCTGCGGCAGTTAATATAGTGCTTCCTATTGTAGAAGCACCAATGGCTGTTCTTGAAGCGGCGGCATCAGCCGCAGTTATTAACCCAATCATCGGTGTTGCTACTGCTGCTGGAGCAACAGTATTACCACTTGTATTGCCTAATATATTACCCGTTGCTATATCAGTTAAGTCAAGAGTATTGCCATCTTTTGTTAATCCACTTCCAGCAGTAATTTGACCTGCACCTGAGAATTGAGCAAATTCTATTTCTGTGGTTCCAAGAGTAATTGGGTCATCATTTGTAATTAACCATCCTGATTGTGTTTGAGTTCCTTCTTCAACCCATACATATAATCCGGCTGTTACATCTGCATTTGCATCTGCATCTGTTGTCCTAGTTAAGACAAATGGAGTAGACCCAGTTCCAACAGTAGTTACAGAATAAATACCATTTTGTGTTTCTGTTGTTTGTTTCTTAACTAATACTCTATCATTTGCTACTAGAGTTACACCATCAATTGAACCAATTGCCCCATTTGAAGCCTTTGTAAGTGTTCCTGCACTATTATCATATGTTGCAGCAATATTGCCTGTTGTAGCAACCCTTACAGAATCCTTAACATCTAATCCTTGAATAAGTGCATCTGCATATGCTCTTGTTGCATAAGTCCCTGATATGTCTAAGGTTTGTGTGGATTGTGCTCCTCCTGAAATAGAAGCGTGTATTGTATTATTGTTGAGTGATAAACTATTAAGGAAGTGATTTGTATCTGTATTAGCAATATAAGCAGGTATTCCAAATTCACCATCATGCTTTAAGAAATGCCCTGCTGTTCCTTCTGCTGGTAAAACTCCACTATTACCTGTTCCTACTAAAGTTCTAATTGTTGCCGCGCTATTTTGTGTATTAGTATCGGGATTATCGACTAAAGTGAAAGTGGTTGTGCCATTAGCAGCAGTTACCAAATTTACGAATTTAGTTGTTGTTCCTGATAGTGGCGTTGATGGAACAGAAGGCCATGTTACAGCCGCACCTAAATCGTTTGCCTCGGTGAAAGAGGTTAAGAATGCAGTTGAATTGAAAGCGTTTGAACCAAGTAAACTTGCTGTATCTACATCAGCCTGACCACTAACACTAAAGACAAGTTTATTTCCATCTGCCGTTATAGCATCTACGAAATCATTGTTATCAGTAGAAGAACCTGCACCAATAGCAGTTCTAAAGGCAGATGCACCTAATGCAGTAGCAGTAGTAGTTCCACCATCAGTAGTTGATATTTGAAGGAATTCTGTTATTGGGTCTTCTCCTGAACTTGGCGTTGTTGGATTTGCTATTGTAATTAATCCTTCTCCCGCAGTAGTTGAAGCAATTCTAGAATAAGTATTAGCCGCAGTTTTCTTTAGTAGTCCTGCTGTTGCATTAAGCCCTGCTAAGGCAGTTAAGTCTGCATCTAAGGATTGATATGTTCCTGATAAATCTGGAACATTGTCGGCATGAATTACTACATCAGTAACATCGGCTGACCAGTTATAAACTTGATTAGCGTTATAAGTTGTATCAGTAAATACAGGAGTAGAACCTATTGTTTCACCATTAAGAGTGGTTGATTCTAGTCTAGGGATTGTAATTATATCATCATCAGCCGCACCAATTCTGACGGCATTACCAGCAAATCCATTTTGTAATCCAGCCTTTAGATTTGCTGCTGAAACACTTACATCTGTATTATGGTTTATATCTGAAACCTTAAGTGTATTTAAGTTAACGGCAGTTACTAGATTTTGAGTGCTTTCTCCATTTGGAACAGTAATATCCCCTGTAAAGGTTGGGTCATCAAACATTGTTGCTTTGCTTTCATTAGTTACATTACCCAAACCTACATTAGTAGCAGTAGTTCCTACATCAGAATGTGTTACACCTGCTCGCATAGTGGCAGGAGTTATATTAGTAACATTACTTAATCCAACATCTGTTTTAGTTGTTCCTACATCAGAATGTGTTACACCTGCCCTCATAGCATCAGTAGTGATATTTGATACATCACCCAACCCTACATCTGATTTAGTAGTATTAGTGTTTAATACTTCTGTTGTAGTCAAAAGAGTAGAACCGGTTTTATACAGATTAGTTCCTAATGTTCCACCAATGGTAGCATTATCAGCAGGTGCGTCAGTAGTTCCAGATACATCAGACCAATCAGTATTTGCGTTCTTTACTACTGCTGCTGTTAATGCTGTTGACCCATTAGTATCATACATATTAGTTCCTAAAACTGCTCCAACAGTAGCGGCACTAGCAGGTAATGTAGCCCAAATCTTACCAGCACCAGCAACTTGAGCCGAAGTAATTTTACCCATGAAATCTGCGGCTGATACTGATTTGAAGAGTCCATTATCTTCATGCCAAATAGGAATTAAATCATCATCAATTACTGTGCCTGTTCCTAAGTCTCCTAAAGTATCAAAGGCTAATTTCACTGTTCCACTATCATTCACTACACCTGTGGCGAAAGTTAGAGCATCCTGTTTACCATCCCATGTAGCCGCGCTTGCTATTCTTGCATTAGCAAAGGTTCCAGCATTTATCTTACTAGCATTCAAACTAGGTATATCTGCTGCAACCCATGTTCCTGTTGTTGAAATTATTGATTTAGCAAATGTTCCACTTGTTATCTTAGCGGTTGAAAGGTTAGGTATTCTATCTACATTTAATGAATCACTAGTAATCTTATTAGCACTCAAACTAGGTATATCTCCTGCGGCCAAACCACCATCTAGTATGCTTATCTCAGCCGCAGTAAGACCAGATGCAACACCATCTAGTATGTTTATCTCCGCCGCAGTAGCAGTAATACCCAATGATGCTAAAGAACCTGCCCCTAATGAGGTTGCTCCTTCAAGAAGACCAAGTTCTGTTTCACTTACATTAACATCACCTATCCCTATTTCTCCTGTAAATGTAGGATTAGCAAACATTGTTGCCTTTGATTCATTGGTAACATTCCCTAAGTCGACATTGGCCGCAGTAACACCTGCTCTCATGGCCGCAGTTGTTATGTTTGAAACATCACCTAATCCAACATTAGTCGCAGTTGTGCCTGCTCTAATGTCTGCGGCACTTAAGTCATCTACATCTGTTAACCCTACCATAGCCTTTGTAATACCCGCAACCGTTCCTGTAAAGGTAGGAGAGGCTAATGGTGCTTTTAATGCTATTGCGTTTGTTATGGTTGTATTGAATGCCGCATCATCATTGAATGCAGCAGCAATCTCATTCAATGTATTTAATGCTCCAGGCGCACCATCAATTAAATCATCTATCTTTGCCTGTGCTAGAGCATTAATTTCTGAATCTGTTCTTGGAACACCAGCACCAGAAGTAATAGTAGCAAACTTTACCGCATTTGCGTCAGATAATAAACCACCTGCTGTAGAGGTTATTTCTGGAATAGCCGATGTATAATGTGGTGCGGCGGTATTGGTAGCACCTGTGGCTATACCATCGAATTTAACTGCTTGTGCATTAGTTAATACTCCACCAGCAGTAGCAGTAACATCAGGATAGGTAGTATTTGTATCTGCTGATTTAATTTCTAATTCTTCTCCATTTGAACTAGGGGTCAATGTAATATTTTCTCCTGCTTGAAGTAATATATCTTGATTAGTGCCACCTGCACCTTCTCCACCTGGAGTTAATCTAAGAATGGCATGTTGATTTGAATCCACCCAACTTGGTGTATAGGTCGTTTGAGTGTTTGTATCTGTATCAGTTGGAATAACCCAATCTCCATCCTCTCTCAAGAACTTGGTTGATGTTCCCCCTGCATCTTTAACAGGGACTAAACCAGCATTGGAGGCATCGAATACAGAATAGGTAGTATCTGTATAATTAGTAGCATGTATTACTTTACCAGACACTTCGTCTGTCCAATCTAATATTCCGTCGCCACTTGGTATGTCTGCTGTTCTAGCAATTACTCCGCCTGTGCCGCCAAAAGTCCATGCTTGACCTCCAACAGTTATTCTTGGGGCATTACTAACAACATGAATTTTAAGTCGTTCAGTATAGGCACTACTCACTTCTTCGCCAACAGATAGTGCCGCACTAGTTTTCTTCATACCTAAGTATTGGGTTTTTCTTGAGGTTGCTGCATCAGAGTCTTTCTCAATCTGAACTACACAAATGGGTATATCTCCTTCTTTAGGGTCTGCTACTTTTATTGCCCCAATATTGTCAGGCTTTCTAAACACTATTTCATTTAGACTTTCTCCATCTTGACTTCCATCAGCGATACAAATTAATCCATACCAATCATAGGTATTATGTCCTACCCAATTGGTTAAATCATTAGTATTATTGATAGCAGAGAATCCAACATATTCTCCCTTTCTAAAGAATCCTCCTGCTTCAATGTCGAATTTACCTAATGGTGTTGAATCAACATCTATACCCCAAGCAACAAATGAACCTGCATCAGCGATATTCAACGCCTTTATTATACCTGTATGAATTACATGGT
>Ga0315318_10001050_pt1 | contig 11952 bp, 6 predicted proteins | sample M1200m3416metaG_FD_203703 | JGI IMG/M metagenome (GOLD analysis project Ga0315318, IMG submission 203703) | Ammonia-oxidizing marine archaeal communities from Monterey Bay, California, United States - M1 200m 3416 | ecosystem: Environmental > Aquatic > Marine > Coastal | place: USA: California... | reverse complement strand
CTTCTCAGAGGCCATGAACGTCTGTGTCAAGCACGACTAATGCAGCAACAGTGAAAGTCCTCTCTTGGGCGATGCGGAGCAATATGGCGCCAGTGGGCATCACAGGGTTGGGCGCATACGTCCCACCCAATGTCATGACCAATGATGACTGGGCCGAGATAGTTGATACAAGTGACGAGTGGATAACCACCAAGACCGGGATTAAAGAGCGTAGGATAGCTGCTGACGACGTCTGTACGAGTGATCTTGCCGTCATCGCCTGCCAGCAGGCAATGGACGAGGCGGGCATCGGACCAGATAATGTCGACATGCTCATCCTCGCCACCTCTTCACCCGACGTCCCGCTCTCTTCCACCGCCGGGATTACTCAGCACAAGCTAGGCTGCACCAAGGCCGCTGCCTTCGACATCAACGCGGTGTGCGCTGGCTGGGTCCATGCCCTAGACATTGGAGCGCGCTTCGCCGGAACCCCGGGATACGACAACGTGCTGGTCGTGGGTGCCGAGGTCTACAGCCGCATTCTCAACTGGGAGGATCGTACCACGTGCGTCCTCTTCGGCGACGGCGCCGGGGCGGCCGTCCTCCAGAAAGTGGGCGAGGGCAGGGGCCTACTTGGAAGCTGGATGATGTCCGACGGCGCCGGAGCTGGGGTCATCGAGATTCCAGCGGGCGGAGTCAAGAAACCGATTCCGTCTCCGGGTTTCGAAAACGGGGAGCAGTACTTCCACATGGACGGGCCTGCGGTCTGGGACTTCGCGACCGAGGCATTTCCCCAAGCAGTCAGGGCCGTTCTAGAGAGAACTGGTCATTCGATAGGAGACGTTGCCATGATAATCCCTCATCAAGCTAACCTGAACATCATCAAAGCGGGTATGGACAAGCTCGGGCTGCCGATGGAGAAGACATTTACCAACTTGCACAAGTACGGCAACACTGCTGGCGCTAGCGTGCCCATCGCTTTGCGTGAGGCGCGTGATGAGGGACTGATAGAATCAGGCGACCTCGTAATCACCGTGGCCTTTGGCGGCGGTCTAGCCTGGGGTGCTAACGCCATCATCTGGCGATAAGGGCGCAGCCCTACTCGAGAGGGTCCCATGAACCAGTGGAGACGTTGAACGTCATCATGCTGCCATCTGGATTCTGGGCGAAGACCTTGCCCGACTCATCGACCCAGACAAGCTGTCCTTGTACGTTCATCTTTGCGTGAGGCGGTGCCGTTGGGCGGTGCAGGTCGGCCTCGAGTTCCTCAAGGAAACTGTCGGTGTCTGCCTCATCCTCGACTGTGGGCTGTGGCTCAAGTTGTGGCGCCGGCTCCACCTCATAAATCGGCTGGACAGGTTCCTCGACGCTCTGAGTGTGTTCGGCCGCCTCGGTGACCATGGAGTCCTCCTTACGGCGCATTACCATCCAACCACCAAGTCCGACGACCAATAACACAACGAGAACTGCGAAGACAAAACCGTACTTGCCGATTAGATCCTCCTCTAGATGCTTTGAGGAGTCATTTGGGAAGGCGTCGCCATTGTCGCCGTAGCCGTCTCCATCCGTGTCAGACCACTCCGTTGGGTCCTTCGGGAATGCGTCAAGTGAATCGCTGAACCCATCGTCATCGGTGTCGGAGTCCATCGGATCGGTCCCAATCGCCGCCTCGTCGGAATCAGTCAGACCGTCGTTGTCGTCGTCGGAGTCCTCGTTGTCGCCCAACCCGTCCATATCATTGTCATCCCACTCCGAGGGATCTAGAGGGAGTGCATCGGCTTCATCGGGGAAGCCGTCGTTGTCGTCGTCGGAGTCTTCCTCATCGTCCTTGCAACCGTCGGCGTCGTTGTCAGAAGCAACACTGCTGGACCATCCCATAAGCCCTAGTGGGCACACATCAGCGACGTCTTCTACCCCGTCGCCGTCGTCGTCGGCGTCGGACAGGTCATTTATTCCGTCGCCATCACTATCTAGGAAGCAGTCATCCTCTGAAGTCGCTCCTTCCTGAATAGTGACGTGGTGCTCGGGACAGTGCTCAAACGTGGTGCTGCCTGAATCTGTGATGTACGTGCCCAGGGGGGATGGGGTCTGTGCAGACTGTCCCTCGTTAGGGGCATAGTACCCGGGCTCGGCGTAAGGGCACGAGACTTGTCCAGAGTCGGGTTGGTAGGTACCCGGACTGCAAGGAATTTGCAATGGACTGGCTTGAACATCCACATAGTTTCCTGGATCTGCCGGCAAGCAATCAACCCCACTGGTTGATGCCTTGGAAGGATTGTAGGTTCCTGCAGGACAGGGGGACTGGGAAATGGAAGCAGTGGGGACTACGAAGTATCCCGGATCGGATTCCAGACAGGTGCTCTGGCCTGAATTCGGCTGGTAGGTCCCCGCAGTGCACTCACTCTGGGATGCCGAGCCCTCAGAATCCGTGAAGTGACCCGGATCCGCATACGTGCACGCGTCGAATGAAGAGGAGGAACTTGAGGGATTGTAGTATCCGCTAGGGCAGGGAATCTGTACAGTTGATCCTTTCTCAGAGACGTAGTGTCCTGGCTGTGCATCGACGCATGATGTCTGGCCTGAGTTCGGCTGGTAAGTCCCCGCGAGGCATTCGCTCTGTTGCAAGGAAGCCGGGGAATCGGTGTAGTGGCCGGGTTCGGTTTCCAAACACTCAGACTGACCGGTCTGGTTCTGGTAAGTCCCTGTCGGACACGCTTCCTGATTAGTAGAGCCTTCTGCCGGGACATGGTGGCCAGAATCTGCTGCTATGCAGTCCACCGATGAGTCGGAGCCGTAGTTCGGGTTGTAAGTTCCCGCAATGCAAGGGGTCTGGAATGTCGAAGCTGTGGAGTCCACATAGTAGCCGGGGGATGCTCCGTAACACCAGCCCATTCCAGTCTGGTTCTGCCACGTACCCAAATCGCATGGCATCTGATTAATGGAGCCATTCCCGCTAGCGTAGTACCCAGCGTCGGCATCCATGCAATTAGACTGGCCCGAGTAAGGTTGGTAGTGGCCTGTCGTGCATGGAGTCTGGTATGAAGAGCCCCCTAATGGCACTGAATTCCCAGGGTCTGCCGACAGACAGGCATCGGAGCTGGAAGAGTTGTTCGAGGGGTTGTAAGTCCCTGCCAGACAGGGGGTCTGAGTCGTGGCAGCGTAGGTATCGACATAATGACCCGGGGAGGAAAAATTACACTTGTTCTGACCCGATAGGGGTTGGTAGTTCCCGGGGGTGCACTGGGTCTGCGAGCCAGAACCAGTAGTATCTACATAATGCCCCGGGTCTGCATCGAGACAGGTGGACTGGCCAGTCATTGGTTGGTAGGTCCCTAATGAACAAGGGGTCTGAGCGGTAGCTGCGGAGATAGCAACGTAGTTCCCAACTGAGGCCGAATTGCATGAGGTTTGAGCCGAATTAGGTTGGTATGAACCAGGAAGGCACATGGCTTGAGATGTGGCCCCCGCAGTTGAGACATAGTGCCCTGGGTCTGTGTCGAGACATGAGACCTGACCTGAACTAGGCTGATAGGTTCCCGGTGAACAAGGTGTCTGATAGCTCTGGCCGGTTGAAGCGACGTAGTGCCCTGGGTCTGCGTCGAGACATGAGGTCTGGCCTGAGTTGGGTTGGAATGTGCCTACTCCACAGGGCACATCGTCGATCGCACCGGTGGAATTCACGTAGTGACCTATTGAAGCCGAGGTCTGCGAGGTTGCAGCGTAACCAGAAACGTAGTTACCTGGTGTGGCGGATGCACACGATGCTTGGCCAGAATTTGATTGGAAGGATCCTGGTGAGCACTGGGTCTGGGAAGTCGAGCCATTGTTTGGCACGTAGTGCCCGGGACTAGCATCATTGCAACTAGGTTGACCTGAAGTAGGCTGGTATGTTCCAGGCAAGCATTGGTACTGCATCACTCCTATCTCGGCTTGAATTTGGAAAGAAATATTGCCTAGTAATACTCCATCTGTCATTGAGAATAACCAAACCTGCAGAGAATAATCTCCCGTCCCTAGATTCTCCCTTACTGAAATGTACAATGTCGAATCGTTAGAGAAATTAGTATTGTTTGTAGATACTTCACCGTAAGTGTTCGAGGTATTGCTGGAGTTGATTATAGAGTAATTTGCACCATAGATTTCCAAATCAAAATTGGAAGAAGAATGGGGTGTGAGGCCCACTGTGATGCCATAGTCCCTTGGAATAAAAATAGAGAACATATCCTGAGAGTCAGAACCGCTGGGTGCTTGGATGGCACCCGAGTAGGTGGCACTGCGTGAGGATAGAATAGTCGGTGTTGACCCATTTGAGGGAGCATCCCCATAGGAATTAGATGAATAGTAACCTGGAGATGCCAAAGTGCAAGATGACTGACCCAGATCTACTTGATAGGAGCCTGCAGTACACTGCTTCTGTGTAGTAGCTGCGGTTGTTACCACAATATTCCCTGCCGATGAGAGATGGCATGAACTCTGACCCGAATCGGGTTGATACGTACCAATCTGACACTCTGAGTGATAGAGATCCCCTGAAGTCGAATAGTGACCTGGATCAGAGTCAATACAAGAAAGCCTGCCCCACTGTCCAGCGGGGCAATCCATCCATCTAGCGGGATTGTTTGGATACGGGTCCGATGGTGACGGGGTGCCGTCGCCATCGTTGTCTCCGGCAATGTGAGTGTCCAATGAATTCCAAATGCTGTCACCATCCATGTCTTGGTCGGAGAATGCTAGATCCACTCCTGACGAGAAGTTCATGCTATGAGGAAGGACGATGTCGTTGTTCGTACCATCGAACTCACCTGACTGCCCACCCCAGCATTGCAAGCTGTAATCCGCGAGGATTGCGCATGAGGATTCCGTACCTGCTGCTATAGCAATAGCAGTTCCACCGAGTCTGACATGAACTGGTGTATTCCCATCTAGGCCAGTGCAACCGCTGCCAGAACTGACTGAACTGCATTCACCATCCCCCCACTGTCCATGGGTGTTTACTCCCCAGCAATTCATTGAGTCATTGTCAAGGATAGCGCAGGTGTGCCAGGCTGTACCATCGACATCAACAGCTGTGCGACCGGCTGCGAGATCGATGTGCATGGATCCGTTAGTTACGGCGCCATCTGGTGCACTGGTAGTGTACGACTTGCCCCAGCATCTTACTGATCCGTTCTCGAAAATACTGCAGACACTGTATCCCGGGGTCGTTATCGCCACTGCAAGCATCCCGGCCGAGTGATTGACTGTAACAGGCGTGTTGGAGTCGTTCGTAGTTCCGTCTGCCAGAATCCCGTAGGAATTATCCCCCCAGCACTTGATGTCACTGTTGTCCAAAAGTGCACAGGTGAAGTCAATTCCAGCGGAAATCGCAACTGCCGTCCTGTTAAATCCTAGATTGACAGAAACTGGTGTGTAGCGATTAATGTTGGATCCGTCGCCAAGTTGGCCGAGGTTGTTGCGCCCCCAGCAACTAACTGAGGCATCATCTAGAATAGCGCAATTGTGGTAGTTACCATTAGTAATTGAGACTGCTACTCTATTTCCGAAGTCAACAGTCCCATTGACCAGAGAGTTAGAACCTAGACCCAACTGACCATAGTTGTTGACGCCTCTGCATCGCAATGAAAGGTTCCGCAAAATCGCACAGTCCCCGGCTATAGAGGTCACCTCATCAGAAGTGTACACGGGATTGCCGCCCCCGGTGCCAGAAGAGAATGTCACGAGAGTCCCGTTGCTAAGAACGAGGGTCGGGGATTCCGTATCCAAATCGAGTATTGAATTGCTGAACACAGAACCCCTGTCTGATCCGGGCTGGTTCAAAGTCCAATTCACAACAGTGGATGTCGATTCCGAGACAATATGGGAGTCATACCCCCAAGCATCTCCCGATTGTGCATTGTTCCCGTTAACGAAGTTCACGGCTAAGTAGAATGTTACGTCTCCTGATCCAGATGAGGGTGCGGTCCAATCCACAATCCAGGAACGTGCGGCGGAGCCTGAATGAGTCGCTTCATCCATCATTATCTGGGCATTTGCCCCGGGGTTTGACAGAGTTCCTTGTGAGGCGTCGAGATTGAATCCCCCCTGGGTTCCGGATGGACCACCCGAGCCCCCTATAGTCAAAGAATAGATGAAACCTGCAGTGTATCCTGAACTAGGGAGTCCTGACAGACTTGGAGTCACGGTATTGGTGCTACCATGGCATGACCCACCGCCGCAACCTGTGCTGGACGAGCCTACCTTCCCTACACTGTTGGCGAATGCCTCCTGAGGGACGGCGAAGACCAGAAGAAGCAGAATTAGCAACACAATCTGCCTAGAACCAGTTTTCTCCATTCTCCTCCCGCCTTGTGTTCCCATCGTAGTTCCAGTCAAATAGATTCATCGGACCAGTCCGAAACGCGTTTGTTACACTAGAAAGCGACGCAGTTGGCAATATGACTATTCCTGCGTCGCGTATGTCATTGCATCACGACTAAAGATAGTATTGGCCAAGGGAGGCATGAGTAATCCTGCGGCCTTGAAAGCCTCGCTGGGTGAGTCGAACACTCCCTTCGACGAGACTCGCGCGCGGGCGCTTACCAGCCTCCAAGCGCCTTTGCTACCGATACCGGGTATGGCCTCTAGTTGGTGCTGGGTCACCGAGTTCACATCCAACCCTGCCTCGACACCAGTTATGCTGCGCATGCCGTGCCCTGTGACGATGATGTTCGAAGCACTCTCGAGCGGTATCTTATATGGCACTCCGACAAGAATCGGATAAGCCCCTATCTGCCGTCCGAAGGTAATGCCTGCAGCCCCTCGGATGGATTCGTCGCGATGCTTCGGATCCAAGACCTGCTCGGGCCTGCGAATGCGGTCGTCATGGGCCTCCCACCAGACTCCCTTGAGAGCCGTGCCAACCGGCAGCATCTCCTCCAGCAAAGGCCGGTCGATGCTCTCGCGGACCTCGCGCTTGAAATTCCTGAAGGCCTGCTCAGAAATCCCCTGGAAGCCCTGGCCCTCGACCTGTCGGATGTTGATTCTCCTGAGCCACAGGCCCTCTTCTCGCATACTCCGGAGGAGTTCGAGATTCATCCGGTAGCTCTCCTCTGTCTCGCCGTTAAGTCCGGCGATGAAATTGAGTCCTGGCAGCAACTTGGGAAGGCCTCTCTCTCCACGCTCCCTACCATACTCGTTGACCAACCTGACTGCGGTCTTGAGCTGTTGAGGATCACAGTTCAGCCAGTTCTGCTCGTGCACATTAGGATCGGCTGACTCCAGGCCGAAAGATAGCACTGCACCGTCAGAGAGGGTCTCGACGAGGGTCTTCGTAATCTCGGTGGCCGGCTCGATGCTCTCGGCGACGATTGAGGGGTTGGCATTGTCGACATGGAGGATTGTCAGCCTCTCGTCCTCGCGTGCGCCGTGGAGTACCTTGGCTATCGGCTCGGGGTCCGGGACCGGATACTCAAGTTCCTCAACTCCTTCGGCTCGATAGGTGTAGATATCCGTGGCCCCCCCTATGCGGACATTCCTGACGCCGGAATCAAGAGCCGCAGATATCTCAGTAAGGACATCGTCCTCATCCCGCCACAGTGGCAACCCCTTCTTTGGCTCAATACAGAATTTACATCCTCGCTTGAAGCGGACACAGCCCTGGTAGAGCTCAATCTCGTAGGTGAGCGGGCCGGACGAGCCTTCGGGAGATACGAGGTCAGGGTGTTCAGTGACTGCCTTCGAAGATGCCCCCTCCAGTGCCCACTCGGACCATTGATCAGGCATCCTCTTCCTGTGTTCCCACTGCCCTGTCGATAGGTAGTGATGTAGTGAAGCGTCGGTGTCCTGAACCGCGCAGAACAGACTCGAGCGGAGAGGAGTCCAGCCGTCGTAGCGCCAATGACGAATCGCCCAGCCGCCGCACAACACCGGTTGCTCGCTCGGCAGTATCGATAGCACTTCGTCCATCTCACGACGACTAATCGGAGTTCCCCTGACATACTTACCTGGAACCACAGCACCTGCTAGAATGACTGTGCCGTCCAACTCGGAAAGTTCCCTGCGCAGTGCCGCTCTCTCACTAGGGTCGTCCAGCCGTGTCTTCTGATACATCCTCCACTGGTCGATGGTCATGTACGTGTACGGAACACCCCGAGATTCGAGCACCCCGCAGATGTAGCGGATGTGGAACCCGAGATAGTTAGGGACGCCGAATGCGGCGGGCTCGTCCTCGTAGCCGTCGAGAACAAGCCATCCTTCCATCGCAGCCCCATCAGGACGGACAGTTTCAGGGTATTCACGGCTTCGCTAGTTGCGGCGCGGGCGACGCTTGCGGTCGCGGCCACCTGGGTTCGATTCTTGGACGCTGATTTTACGGCCGCGAATATTACTTTCGTGAAGTGCCTTGATTGCTGCGAGACCGTCTTTCTTGCTTGAGAAAGTGATGAAGGCGAAGCCCTTTGAGCGCCCAGTCTCTCTGTCTGTTGCGATGTGGACTTCCTTGAGTTGCCCGTGTGCGGAGAAGGCCTCACGGAGATCATCCTCGGTGGCGTCGTAAGAGACACCTCCGATGAACAACTTGAGCCCCATTGTCTCCTCGGCTCCAGAGCGAGCGGCGTTCAAGACCTTGCGCTCCTTGGCGAGCTCGTCCTTCGAGGCTTTGCCTCCCTTGACCTTGTCCATGCAGTCCCTGCAACGAATCGGCTTTCCTGGAGTGGGCTTGAATGGTACTTTGGTCTTGGTCCCGCAAAGGGTGCACGTGGTTGGGTGCATCTCACGCCTAGGTCCGCCTCCCCCTCCTCCTCGTGACTGGGTCGCTCTCTGGCGACGGACGGAATCGGGCATCTCATGAGACATACCGCGACGGTGGTCTGCAACGGGCGAGAGATAGGGGCGAGCACCGTCGTGACCGAGCATAGACTCGGCCTCAGATGACCATCGGGCCCCGGGACGGTTCAGAGATTGTATGTTCTCTCCGAGAATGTGGCCGTGGCCGAAGCCATTGGACAGTACCCTGTAGCCCGCATAGTCGCAACGAGGGCATGCGACGTTGAAGTCAGGGGTCTTGCTGCTCGACTCGAGGTCTTCGCCGCACTGTGGACACAGAGCATGCAGGACGCCGAGTTCGGGATTGTCGCGAGTTGTGGCCTTGAGCATTGGATCTAGTTCGACTATGCGCGCGCGCACGACATCTCTCTTGCGCATCGCATCTCCTGCAGAAGGCAGGAAGCGGTCGACGAAGTTGGTGACGTAGATGTCTGCGAACAGTTCCTCAGCAGGGACGGTCCTGTGGCCACCATCCTTACCCTCGATATGGAGCAGGCGTACTTCGGCAGTCTTGGGATTTAGTCGGTTTACCTCGGCGATGATGATGTCTCCTATCTGAGGTGAGTTGACCGATGGTCGTGATGGGTCCACTGACATCGTGCCGTTACTCTGGACAAGTGTCCCGGTGACTACTGCCATAGAGCCAGAGGCATCGCTGTGGATCCCATCCCCTCCCTCCACTCCTTCTGGAATTGTCACTGAGGCGCCAGGGGTAACGAAGTCTCCTGATGCAGCGGTCATCGGCCCGCCGACCGACCAACCCCCTATGAACGGTCCGGCTGGGATGAGCCGTAGGCTCAGGGAGGGACGAGGCGCCAGAATGCAGCTCTGGTTCTTCCTCTATGCCTACTGTGGTGTGAATACGCCGCCGGTAGCGCGAAGTCAGCCTCACCATACCTCTCAGCCGCCCAACCCACGTCCTCGAACAGAGGTTGGATGTGAGTGGCCTCAGCACTGTGTAGCAGATGGGTCGGAACCGCCGCGGCAATCATGGCTTCAAGGAAGGGGCGGTCAGCCCTAGGTGTCTGCCTGCCCCAAGGTGGGTTGCTGATTACCACATCAGCAGAGTCAAGGTCAACCGGATCCGAGCCGAGTGTGGCCTGGATTACCTCCACCGAATCAGCGAATCCCATTGACTCGGCGTTTGATTTCGCGACATCGCATGCCGCTTGGTCTGTCTCAACTAGTAACGCCCTTCCAGCGCCCATCGCAAGCGCCCCCAATCCGAGAACTCCATTGCCCGCTCCAAGGTCAGCGACCGAGCAATCCTCGGAGAGGTCGCCGAACGCGGCGATGTCAGCTAGCCAGCGGGCTGCCAAGTCTCCGTCTGTGGTGTACTGCTCGAGTTCAACAGAGTTGCTAGGATGTGGGGTAAGATTAGACAGCAGCATCGCCAGCCTGCGTACTCTCATGAGTTTGGCAGGGGCCATGAGTACCTAACAAAATCTGTTTTAATCCCAGATATTCGTTTGGCTTTGTCAGAGTTAAAATACTCTCGATTACGATTACATCACATGGCGGACGCCGAGCTGATCGCGATTGGTGCCCTCGGACTCGCTCTAATTTTCACACTCTGGCAATTGATGAGCAAAAATGACTCGGATGAAGGTACTGAACTTCGAAGAGAAATTCGAGAAATGGGTTCGGAGCAAATGAATACCTTGCAAGCCCTTGGCAAATCTCAGCAGGAACACTTGGCTACAGTTTCAAAGAATATCGAGGAACTCAAGGAAGGTAATGAGAAGAAACTCGATCAGATGCGAGTTATTGTTGATGAAAAATTGCAAGAAACTCTAGAAAAAAGAATTTCTGCATCCTTCGAAGTTGTCAGTAAACAATTGCAAGATGTTCATAGTGGACTTGGTGAGATGAAGAATCTCGCAGAGGATGTCGGGGGCCTCAAGAAGGTACTCGCAAATGTGTCAACTCGAGGCGCACTAGGTGAATTGCAAGCCCATCAAATTCTCGATAACTTTCTTTCTCCAGAACAATTTGATGTGAATGTACAAACCAATCCCAATTACAACGGTACAGTAGAATTCGCTGTCAAGTTACCCGGAGCTAAAGATTCAGACGAAATCATGTGGCTTCCCATCGATAGTAAATTTCCACAAGAAGATCACGAAATTTTTATTGATGCTTTGGAAAGTGGAGATAAGAAGGCAATCGAGGCTGCGAGAAAATCTCTCGTTTCCAATGTAAAAAATAAAGCAAAAGAGATTGCGAAATACATTGCTCCTCCCCGTACTACTCCATTTGCAGTGATGTTCTTACCTACTGAGGGTCTTTATGCTGACGTTGCAAGGCAAAGAGGCCTAATGGAAGTACTCCAAACAGAATATCAAATACTGATTTGTGGCCCCTCAAATTTGTCAGCATTCATTTCCAGTATAAAAGTTGGATTCAGTACACTCGCCTTGAAAGAAAGTGCAGGAGATGTGTGGAAGGTTTTGTCAGGAGTAAAGACTGAATTTGCGAAGTTTGGAAAGACTATTGAAAGCGCACACAAAACTGCGAATACACTAACCAATAAACTGTCCCTGGAGGGAGAGGTTCAAGTCAGAATGCGCGCAATGGGCAAGGAATTGAAAGATCTCGAGTCGATATCTCCATCCAATTCTTCCAAACCTCTAGGGCTGCCTGAAGATAATCAAGAGTAAGTCGGTAAGAGTCATCTGTGCGTCGCCCCACGGGGCGTCATGATTGACTGGGATTCGCATGAGTTTCAGCCAGTCGTACACCTTCCTGATGAGTACGAAGTGCGAGACTTCACATCGGGTGACGACTCACCCTCGAAATACGAATATGACATCGGCCGATACGATGAACTGCGCCCCGGGATGTATTCGACCGACCTCTTTGAGGGAGGTCGTTTCCTCCATGTAGGAATCGATATCGGTGCACCTGTCGGCACGCCGTGTATGGCTTTCACCGATGGAGAGATTTCACACTTCGGTTACAACCCCGCCGACGGAGATTATGGTAATGTGGTAATCACCAAGCACTTGCTCGATGGCGTTCCGCTCTGGGCCCTCTATGGGCATCTCGATGCAGCCTCGATTGCCGATAAATCGGTCGGCCAACCAATCTCCGCGGGCGAGGTAATCTGTTGGATGGGAGACAAGCATGAGAACGGCGGCTGGGAGCCACACCTGCACTTCCAGCTCTCTC
>Ga0315318_10001048_pt1 | contig 11958 bp, 12 predicted proteins | sample M1200m3416metaG_FD_203703 | JGI IMG/M metagenome (GOLD analysis project Ga0315318, IMG submission 203703) | Ammonia-oxidizing marine archaeal communities from Monterey Bay, California, United States - M1 200m 3416 | ecosystem: Environmental > Aquatic > Marine > Coastal | place: USA: California... | reverse complement strand
CTCCATACAGGAAATGTGATTTGGAGATAAATAACCAGAGATGGTTGGCAACGGAACAGAAAAAAATCCAATATGGCGCACAGTGATGGCAAAACCTGAGGTTTCCATAAAAGGAATGAAAAATCCGCCCCACATGGAGCAAAGCCAAACAGAACCCTAAGATCCTGTACTAGGTTCAGGTAGGCTGCAAAGCGAAATATCGTGAAAACAGAAGGAGGGTTACTCCCAGCACACATAATTTTTTTATAAATAAATAATGAAATTATAATGAAATATTTTATTATAATTGTGAAACGGCTTCTTTACAAACGTCAGTTGTACATTTACAATCTGCACTGCATATACAAGCACCTTGCATTGCACAATCACATGCATATTCAGGGTCACCACTATCGGCCTCACATCCACATGCTTGATCTAACATATCAGATGGTGTTGCTGGTTGTTGTGGTGGCGGAGTTTGTTGTTGTGGAGGTGGAGTTTGTTGTTGTGATTCATCATATACACTTCTAGATTGTTGATAATTAGTATCATCTTTTAATTGAGCTTCGCCTCTATTGGTTTGATAACCACCAGATGATGCACTTGTTTGATATCCTACAAGCCTATTTGGATCAATTCCTTGTTGACCTTTTAATTCCTTTTTGAGGGAACGATTACTGAAAACAAAAAATCCAATACCACCAATAGCAGCTAACGCGGCCATTCCATAGACAATCATTACTGGGAATTCACCAGTAGAAGTTGTTGCATATCCTTCTGGAGGAGTTGGTGTAACACCTACAATTTCAATTCCATCTAATTTATCTAATGCACCAAAACCTATTGCTGAAAGATTAGCTTGATCTGATGATTGTACACTTCTAACAATATAGGGTTTATCAGACATAATTTCAGCTTCAAAGACTCTTTCAACTTGTCTTCCTTCTCTAAGACTACTTTCCCCCATAGTCCAACTAGATACAACAAATCCTGCAATTTCACTACTTAATCCAAATGTACTGGCATCAGCATTAATTCCAGTAGGATCAAACAAAAAGTGCCAATTAGTAATTGGTTGTTCTAAAATAAAATCAGCATCAATCAAAGGTCTATTAAGAACATCTTCAATTTCAGTTCCTGCAAAGTATGTGTATACTTCAGGTTCTTGATCTCTAAGCATGTTAATTGGAATATTAATTTCTACATCATTAATGACAATTTCAGAATCTGTAGACATGCCTCTCCATCCTAAATCAACAAGGGTTCTTTGTGTATCTTTTGTAATGACATAATTACTCAAAGCACCCTCAATAATTACACGATAATCAACTGAAGTATTGATATTTCTGGCTTTAAGATGAAAATCATAAGCGACATTCAAGTCAGAAATTCTTGCTTGACTTCCATTATCAGCAATCGTCTTGTTTAGTTCTTGAATAAGATGTTGAACTCCAGGACTTGAAGAGTCAGCAGTTCCTTCAACTGTCCACTCATGTCCACGTAAGGTATCAAAAAGATTTCCCCCATTTGGATATTCGATGAAGACTGTTTTTAGATAAGTCATTTTAAATGGAGATTCATCATTATTTGGATTAATTCTTGCATCTAGTTGAGCTGCCCAAGCAGGGGTACTAGTACCTACGACAATAAGTCCTGCAAGTAAGATTGTAAAAAATAAAGACCTAGACACAGATCGGCTTTCAAAATTTCAGTAATAAACCTATCCAAACAAATCAAGTGTAGGTATTTTTGAAAAAGTAATATGGAGTAAGGTGTGAAGACTTAATGGTTTTAGAGGAAGATGAAATGATTACAGTTTTAGCAGGAGGGACAGGTTCAGTCAAAGTAGTTAGGGGTTTTGTATCTCAAGAATCTAAAGTCAACGTAATCAGTAATGTTGGAGATAATTATTGGCTTTATGGCCTCTATGTATGTCCAGATATTGATACTATTGTGTACGGTTTAGCAGATTTACTGGATGGAGAAAAAGGATGGGGGATTAAAAAAGACACATTCAATTTTTTGCGTCAGATGGAAGTTTTTGGAGAGGAAACATGGTTTAGAGTTGGAGACAGGGATGCAGCAACTCATCTAATTAGAACAAACATGTTAAAAAATGGAAAAAATCTAAGTGATATTACAAAATGGATGTGTGAGAAATTTGCAGTTACTGCGAACATTATTCCAGTGACAGATAACACCATTGAAACAAGAATTACAACAAACAAAGGTGAATTACATTTACAAGAATATTGGGTAAAACATAGAGGAATGGATCCTGTTGAAGGAATTCAATATATCGGGGCAGACAAAGCTCGTCCAAACCCTGAAGCAATTAATGCAATTCATGATGCAGATTTAGTTATTTTGGCACCAGGAAATCCATTAACATCAATTGGACCAATGTTGCAAATTAAAGGAATTAGAAAAGAGTTATCTAAAATTAAAAGAAAAGTTGTTGCAATTAGTCCATTGATTGGAGAAAATGCAATCAGCGGACCAGCAGCAAAATACATGCAAGCCGCAGGAATAGAATCAAATGCATATGGATTAGCAAAAATGTATTCAGACGTTTGTTCCAACATTATTGTAGATACTAAAGATAAAGCACTCGTTAAAAAAATTCAGAGTTTAGATATGAAAGTTTTTGAAACAAAAATTACTATGAAAAATAAAATTGCAGAGGACGCATTAGCAAATTTCATCTTAAAACAAGTTCACATATAATTTGAAAATAGCAGCAATAATTCCTGTAAAGACTTTCTCTAAAGCAAAAACACGTTTAGATTTATCTCCGCTTAAAGTGGAAGAGATATGTAAAATTATGTTAGAAGAAATTTTACATACAACATCAATTTCACCTCGAATAGAAAAAACAATCTTAGTGACAAAAGAAGAAAAAGCAATAGAGATTGGAAAAAAATTTGGTGCACAAATAATAATTGATGAAAAAGAAGAAAGTGTAAACAGTGCAGTTGCACTTGCAGATAAATATCTATTAGAAAATAATTTTAATGCATCAATTGTTTTACCACAAGATATACCATACATCAAAACTCAAGATATTGATTTTATGCTGAACTATATGGCTCCACCAAATTTTGCAATAATAATCCCTTCAAGAAGGTTTGATGGAACAAATGCACTTGTAAGAATGCCAATTGATTTAATGGAAACGCATTATGACGAAGACAGTTACAAAATTCATATGAACACAGCAAAAGAACACACACTAAACGTTGCAATGGTTTTTGTCAAAAGAATCATGTGGGATGTAGACAACAAAGAAGACTTGGAGTTTCTCCTAGAACAAAAAGATAAGCCACAAATTGCTGAGAAAATAAAAAAAATTATAGATCGATAATAAAAAAAGACCAAAAAATTTATCCTTTCAATACAAATTAATCAATATACTTATATGCAATGAACCAAAAAATGTTAAATATTATAGAAAAAAGTTTTTGGGGAGAAAAAAATGGTTAAAAATACAAATCCGAAGGACAGATGTCCAAGATGTGGTCAAGGTTCGATTGTAACTGATGCCAACACAGGAGAGAATTTTTGTGGGAAATGTGGATTTGTGCTTACAGACAAAATATCAGAATCAGGCCCTGAATGGAGATCATTTTCTAATGAAGGGGAAAACAAGAGTAGAGCAGGAGTTCCCACATCACTTGCCATGCATGATATGGGGTTAGCAACGATCATCAATCCTCAAAATAGAGATGCCACTGGAAAACCATTATCAGCATCTATGAAAAGTACTATTGAAAGACTCAGGACTTGGGATAGTAGAAGTCAAGTTCATGAACCAGTAGACAGAAACTTTAGACAAGCATTTAGTGAATTAGACAGATTAAAAGATAAACTTGCAGTAGGTGATGCAGTAATTGAGAAAGCAGCTTACATTTACAGAAAAGCTTTAGAAAAAGGACTAGTAAGAGGTAGATCAATTTCATCTTTGATTGCATCGGCACTTTATGCAGCATGTAGAGATACGGAAACTCCAAGAACACTAAAAGACGTTGGAGGTGCAAGTAACATTAAACGAAAAGATATTGCAAGATGTTATCGTCTATTACTAAGAGAACTAAATTTGAAGATGCCAGTAGTTGATCCAGTTAAATGTATTTCACGAATTGCAAGCAAAGCATCTTTATCAGAAAAAACAAAACGAAAAGCAACAAAAATTTTGCAAACTGCAGAAGAGAAAAAAGTATCTGCAGGAAAAGATCCAATGGGATTAGCAGCCGCAGCACTTTATGTGGCATGTGTAACAAACGGTGAAAATAAAACTCAAAGAGATGTTGCAGAAGCTGCAGGAGTAACTGAAGTTACTATAAGAAATAGATACAAAGGTTTGAAAGTAGCACTAGATCTTTAAATCAGAATTTGTTTTAGAATAAAATCGATTTATCAATAATATTGAAATTGAAAAAGCACCAGATACCAACAATAAGAGTTCTAGAGAAGACATTAACGAATGAGAAAATGCCTCCTCAATAGAAATGAAGTTGGTTTGGGAAATTAAATTTGCATAAGAAAAAACAAAATAATTTGTAGCCCAATGAATCAACAGAGATACAACAAAACCATATCGGAGATAAACCCATCCTAAAATAATCCCACTAGCAGTAGCCTGAGCAAATTTTCCCTCATTCCATGATTCGCCAAATGCAATATGAGCAAAGCCAAAAAGAATACCAACAAAAATAATCAAAAAAATTGCTTTTTTAGAATCATGTATGTCTAATGAACCAGGATTCCATAAACACCGAAGAAAATATTTTACAGAAGTTCGTCTAGAATAAAGTGCAAACAAAGGGATCCCAATTAGGATTAATCGAAATCCAAATTCTTCAATTAAAGGTGCAAGGCTAACATAAAAAAATTGGATAAGATCATTTTCTCCAAGTGGAGGCACAGTTTCAATTCCAAATTTTTCTTGAATAAAATTAATCAATACTGAAATTAAAACTAAAATGGAAAACCATTTTGTAATTCCAAACATGTAATTTTTTTCTGAATCAAATTTTCCTAATGAAATAATTGAAGATAATGATTTGAAAAAACCATGTTTTGGACCTAAGATAGAAATAACAAAAAGAACAGCATAAAAACACCATAAAAATACAAAGGCATCACCAATACTGATATCAAGTTGGTTTTGGTATAGAGCAGTTCCTTCAAAAAGTTCTAGGTGGGTTAGAGGATAATCAAAATTAATGTCACCCCCAATATCACTTTCAAATACAACAAAAAGTCCAATTGGAAATGAGATTAAAAGTAAACCAAAAACTAGAGATAGTAAAGCAGCGAAAGGAATACCAATAGATTGAATAAGTTTTTTTGAGTTTTGCAATTTCTTCTAATGAAGTTCTATACTATCTTCAGCAAAACCCAACCCAACCAAAGTATCTTTAATTGAATCTCTATGATCACCTTGTAAAAAGACATAACCTTCTTTGGCAGTTCCGCCACAAGCATACTTATTTTTAAGATCTTTTGCAACAGTTTCTAAATTATTTAATTTAGGATCTAGTCCTTCAATCATAGTACCTTTTTTCTTAAATCTTCTTGTTTCTAATCTAATAATGATTTTAGTACCATCTTTGGCAAGTTCACCACATGCACACAAGTCTTCTGGAAGACCACAAGTATTACAAATTACTGCCATACGTTCGAAATCAATTCAATTATTCACACTATTAAGCCTTGTTTGAATTAAGTGCGATGATTAAAAATAATTGTATTTTAAAGAGAAAATCAAAGACACGTCATGACAAAAGACCTGACAAAAAAAGCAGCTGAAATGTTACTTAATGGAGCAACATTACTTAGTGAACCTTGCCCATATTGTACAGGGGTCAGAGTAATGAAAGAAGGTCAAGCATTATGCATTAGTTGTGGACGGGAACCAGAAGAAAAAACAATTTCAAATGAGCCCCCAAAACAGATGAAAAAATCACTTTTAGAAGAAACACTGGATAAAAAAATAGAAACACTCTCAAAAGAATTAGAACAAGAAAAAGATCACGATAAACAGCAAGAAATCCTAAAATCAATCAATTCGGTGTTAGAAACCATTCAAAATATCAATGGTAAACAATAAAGTTTTTATGTTAAATTCCGTGTTGTCGAATTATGGCAACTAAAAAAGCAGCACCACTTCCAGCATCAAGTGGAGGCCTCATGAGGTTCTTTGAAGACGAGACAAAAGGATTCAGAATAGATCCCAAAATAGTGATATCAATTCCAATTAGCTTAATTGCAGTTTCATGGATGATTGATTTATTTTTAGCTCCGTGAACAAATCATGGAATCTCCAGATGGCGTTTCAAATATACACGACAGGTTTTCCCTTACTTTAGTTAATCCATCTTCACATTACTTTTCTCTAGTTGTATCATTAGTAGTAGCATCTGTAACAGTTCTTACAATACATTTAGGATATTTAGATGAATTAAATTTTGAACAAATTTGGTATAGGTTACCACTAGTTTTAGGAGTTTTAGTTGTAACTCAATTACTAGATTCACGATTTTCAAAGAAAAAAGAATATTCAAAATCATTGCATTCTTCTCTATTTGGGAATATGTTATGGACAGTTACAATTTTGATGGGAGTTCTTGCAAGTATTGTTTTATCAAAAGATATTCAATTGTTTTTCATTACTTTTGGATTATTATTATTTGCAAGTTTTAGAATTGGAATTTACACGACAACTTTAGGAGCAGGTCTCAAAAAAGCTTGGGCCATTTGTCTCATCCAACCACTAGCAATGTTTGTAGTTTTAATTCCATATGACATGTGGGTTTCAATTCTAATGGAACCAATAGGATTAGGATATGGAATATCTTTTATGATAATTGCAAGTGTGTGGTCTTTTGTGACAGATAGAGCAGGTAGACCAGGCATGGAGAGTACTCATAGAACCATTCAAGCATATCTGGCATCACAAGGAAATGATTTTACAGATGCTGAAGAACTGATGGAACAACGTTCAAGTGAGACCAAAGTCACAACATCACAAATTAGATTATTACCATCTAATGGGAATACCAAATTCACAATGGTGTTTCCAGAAATTCATCCAGGCCCATTCCACCCAGTAGGAGGAAGTAACATTCCATATTTGATTTACAAGAAGTGTGAATCATCAGCAATGGTGATGCATAGTATTTCAGACCATGCACTAAACCTTCCATCAAAAAAGGAAGTTGAAAATTATTTAAAAAATTTAGAAACAAGTAAAGTCAAAGACGAAGGAGTACAATGTACAGAGCCAGTAGTAGTTCAAATTAATAATGCAAGAGTCACAGGATTGCTTTTTGGAGATAATCCATTATTATTATTATCACTTTCGCCACACGGAATGGAAGACATTCCAGATTATATAAAAACAGGAATTAATGATTATGTAAAAAATAAAAAAAATTCAAGAACATTGTTAGTAGATTGCCACAATGCAATGGGAGAAGAGATTTCAAAAGAAGACGGAGAAGATATGTTAAAAGCTGCAAAATCATGTTTGGATTCACTAATGACAAAAGACAAATTTCCAATTGAGTTTGGATATGCTAATTCTGATGACATGGATGTGTGGGCAGAGGATTTAGGAATGGGAGGATTAGGAATTATTTGTCTAAAAATTAATGAAAGAAAATATTTCCTCGGATGGGCTGATGCAAATAATATGGAAAACGGGATTAGAGAGAAAATAATTGAAAATTTTTCAAAAAGAGAACAACATCTCTTAGAAATATGTACATCAGATACACACTATGCACCAGTTAAAGCCAGAAACAGGAATGGATACTACCAATTAGGATTAATCACAAGTGCAGACAAGTTATCAAAATGGTTTCTAGACATTGCAAAAAAATCAGAAACTACAGATACTGGAAGATTTGAAATTTTAGAAAATGAAACCAAAGTAATGGTGATGGGACAAGAAATCTATGAAGATTATTCAAAAGCGTTAGATAATTCTCTTAAAATTACTAAAGGATTCGTAATTGGAGGAGTCGCATTTTTCATCACTAGTCTTTTCCTATAGTTCTCATCTGATCAATATTTCCATAAAATTCATCTATAAATGAAGAAAATTGGAAAATTGGTACAATAGGAACATTTTGAATAAAATTGACTTTGTCTTGGAATAAAGTCACAATGACAGGAACCCCAATCGAGCCAGTGGTTTTTTCAACATATTTTTTTGTTCGTTCAATTTGTTTTTTAACAGCATTAGTTAATGAAGATGGGCTATAACGTTTCCAATGTTTACAATCAATCAAAATTGCAATTCCCAATCGGATTCCAATTACATCAATTTCCATTCGAGGTTTTGTTAAAATCATATTTTTAAGCACTGCAAAATTTTTAGAAGATAAAATTTTGGCGGTTAATCCTTCAAAATCCTTCCAATCCAACGCAATTGAAATTTCATCAATAGGAAATCCATGTTCAAGTAAGGCAACAGCAATTTTGAGTTTATCACCATCTTCAAAATAATAAGAAGTATCTTGTTTTGAACCAATTTCATTTTTTATAAATTCATCTAAAATTATTTTAGAATCAATAGGGTTCATTTTTGTAACTGCACAAAAATCATCAACAGATATTCCACCAGGGATAATTCCCCGTAACCCAACAATCATTTTTTGTTGAACTTTCATACTAATGGTTTGATTCAAATGGAGAATTTAGGTTTTAAGAGATTCAAATTTCAAAATATAATGATATAGGTTTTATTATGAGCAATAAAGATCAGAATTATGAAAAAATTGCTAGTAGTGATACTAGCTTTATCAGTTGTAATGATGATGCAAACTAATTCGTTTGCAGAAAAAAATACATTTTTTGATTCAGTCAAATTCATTCAATATTTAGATGAAAATACAGCATTAGAAGAGGTTAGAAATGGAAATCTTGATGTGTATTATTATACAATTTCACCAGACAGACTAGAAACTCACCAATCTAGGGAAGGATTACAAGTTTTTGATTCTACAGGTGTGAGGTATAGTATACTAGTTAATCCTGCAGAGGCAGATGAATTTAATCCATTTTCAAGTAAGGAAATTAGATTTGCATTAAATTATCTAATTGATAGAAAATTAATTGTCAATGAATTAATGGGAGGTTATGGCGCACCTATAATTTCATACTATAGTACATCAGAACCAGAGTATCTTTCAGTGATTGAGCAATTAGAATTATTTAATTTTAAATACAATCCAGAACTTGCAGATAAAATTATCACTAAAATATTAAAAGAAAAAGGAGCAACAAAAATTAACGATAAATGGATAATAAATGAAAAACCAATTGAAGTAACAATATTTATCAGAAGTGATGACCCAGTTAGAAAATCAATCGGAGAAATTTTATCAGTAGAATTAGAAAAAATTGGATTTGTCATCAAAAAGGATTTTGGAGATCTTAACAAGGCATTTGTTGTAGTATACGGATCAAATCCAGCAGATTTGAAATGGAGTCTATATACTGAAGGATGGGCAAGTTCTGCATTTGTAAAATATGATTCCATAGGATTAGGACAAATGTATTCACCATGGTTTTCAAACATGCCAGGATTCAATGATCCAACATATTGGAATTACAAAAATGATAGACTAGATGAAATTACACAGAAAATTTACACAGGTGATTTTAAATCTTCAGAAAAAAGATCAGATCTAATTCAAGAAGCGGTAGTTGAAGGCGTTAATGAATCAGTTAGAATTTTTTTGGCAAGTAAAATTGATCAATACGTTGTAAATGAGAAAGTAAGTGGAATTGTAAATGATTTTGGAGCAGGAGTTCCAAGTAGATTCACACCAATCAATGCAAAAAGTGATGATAATGAATTTACCGTAGGGGTAAAACAGATCTATCAAGGAGCATGGAATCCAATAATGGGATTAACAGATACTTATAGTAGACATATTTGGGGAATTATTTCAGATCCAGGCTCATTTAAGCACCCATTCACAGGAGAGACAATCCCAATTCGAGCAACATGGAATGTTGAAACTGCAGGGCCAGATGGAAAATTAAACATCCCTAAAGAATCAAAAATATGGAATCCAGAATTACAACAATGGGATAATGTATCTCCAAATTCTTTTGCAACAAGTAAAGTGATATTTGATTTTAATTTCAGTAATTGGCACAATGGACAAAAAATGGATATGAATGATATTTTGTATTCATTGTATTTTACAATTGAATGGGGAACACAAACAGATGAAAATGACAAAACTTTTGATTCAGAATTTACTCCAATTGCAGCACAAAGTCTTCAGACAATTAAGGGGGTCAAGGTAATTGATGAAGATACAATTGAAGTTTATGCAGATTATTGGCATTTTGATGATGGGGAAATTGCAGAGTGGACAATGTTATGGAATTCAATGCCTTGGGAAATTTCAACAGCTATGGAAAAAGCAGTTACAGATGGAAAAGTTGCATTTTCTAGATCAGGTGCAACAAGTAAAAATGTTAATTGGTTATCACTAATAATTCCAAATGATGCAAATCTAATCAAAGGGTATTTAGAAAAATTTAGAGATAGTAATTACATTCCAGAGGAATTTAAAGAAAGTAAACAGAATTTAGAATATTTTCAAAATAGATATAATTCATCAATAAAATGGATTGAGAATAATAATCATGCAGTGATAAGTAATGGACCATTTTATCTTGAATCATATGTACCAGAATCAAGAACAATTACAGTCAATACTTTTGAAGATGAGTCATATCCATTCAAAGTTGGAAAGTGGTCAAAATTTGAAAAAACAGAATTCCCAATAATTAAAAAGGTAGATTTGAAAAAAATTACTCAAACAGGAGCAGAGTTCAAAATTGACATCATTACGGAAAATTCAGATAGTATTTTATATTTTTTAACAGATAATGAAGGAAATTCAATATCAACAGAGACACTAAAGGTAATTGAAGGTGAAACCACAATAATTATTCCAGATGAGAAAACACAGAATTTTGGAATAGGTGCAAATAACATCAAAATTTTTGCAATTTCAGACTCTGTACTACGACCTGATTTTTATGAATCAAGTTTTATTGTGACTGAAATGAAAACAAAATTACCTACAGTAAATTCAGAAACAACAGGATTTTCAAAAAATGAGTCATACTATGAATTTTTAATTATTCCAATAATTATTGTTGTAGGAATCATCATAGTTCTTAAGAAAAAACAATCATAGCAAACCATAGTCTTTCAGAATAGAATCTATTTGTTCTTCATTTTCAAGTTTAGAATATTCATCTAAAAGATTTCGATTAAGATCATAGAAAGTATGACCCCACTTGAATTTGTCAAGTAATTCCAAACTTTGTTCTGGAAATCCCAAAATAAACAATGATGCAGATAATGCCTCCACAGTAGTCAATTTGTTAAGTTTGGAGTAATTAACAGGATTTCCTGCAAGCAGTGGAGGGAGTTTTCGTTTAATGCCATTAAATTTTTTTGAAAATGCATGGTCAGCTAAATTCCATGAGCAATCAATTCCAACAATAGAATTTATAGATAATCTATCTTTAGGGATTAAAGTTTTTTCAGAAAAAGGATCTAGAACCATTCCCTGGTTACCAATTTTTTTAATACTTTGAGCAAGACCAAATTTTACCATCTTAGCTGCAGTGCATTTTTTTGGATCATCCTGATAAAACATCAAAACTTGTAATTTCATTACAATAAATTAGAAAATGGTTATATTTTGAATTTACTCTATTGAATATAATTTTGTTATAGAACTGCATATTGGAATATCATTGATAGCATCAATATTGATGCAGCTAAATGAAGAAATTATTCATTAAGATTATCACAATTAGGACATTTTTTGTCCACAACTTTAGAACCGCATTCCATACAAATTCCTTCACCCACATCTTGTTGAATTAATTGACGTTTTTTACCCACATAGACCTTAATTCCAAAATAAA